>Ga0210057_1004995_pt1 | contig 17257 bp, 19 predicted proteins | sample CryGeyCG2114_010_2_FD_183968 | JGI IMG/M metagenome (GOLD analysis project Ga0210057, IMG submission 183968) | Groundwater microbial communities from aquifer - Crystal Geyser CG10_big_fil_rev_8/21/14_0.10 (SPAdes) (version 2) | ecosystem: Environmental > Aquatic > Deep subsurface > Groundwater ...
TTCCATGCCAATGTACATCGAGTGAGACGGGATCGCTAAATAACCAAAGTCGGTAATCTGCCAAGCGGTTTCCTGGGCCGTCCGGCCCTCGAACACCTTGACGACTGTCCCGCCATCCGGAGCAAATAATGTCGCCCGAATCATCCGGCCCTTACCCTTAACTTTCCTTAAAACCCGGTTAACCGCTAAGGCATTATCTGCAGGCCAGATTTTATTTTTGGGCATAGGCACGACTTCCACTACCATGTTTCCCCGCGGGTCAAACTCAAAATGCACCGACGACGTATAGCCGGATTCTTTAACAAAATTTTTCTCTAAAATATCTTTGGCCAGCTTGAAATCGTCGCTGTACATATGCGCCGAATGGGTAATCAAAGTTAACGGGCCCAGTTTATAGCCCGAATTTTTGGCCATATCCGCCTGCAATTGCCGCAAGGCCAAGGCGTTTCTCGGCCAGCCGTGAACCATGTCCTGCGAGCGGAAATGAGCGGTTAAATAAAACTGGTGGTCGTAAATACTGCCTAATATTTGAGTCAGGCAAGGCGTATCGCCATTATTCGCCCGGCCCCAGTCCAGCTTAACGTCGGCGGTGACCGCCAGCATTTTCTTGGAATCCGGCCGGGTCTTAATTAAATCTTTAATCTTTTGAATTTGATCAATGCCGAAATGTTTTCTTAACCGGTGGCCGTAGTTGTAGGCCGTTCCCGGTGTCTGCCGGGCGGTTAAAAACTCGGCGTAATAAGCTTTAAGCTCCGTCAGCGAAAACGGCAGGTAATCGGGAAAATAAACTTGGTTTGGATCCTCATCCGTCACCACGGCAGTCAGGTTCAAAACTTCCCGAATTTGATTTTTCTGCGAGTAGCGGCTGTGCTTAACCAAACCGTATTTGTCGATTAAATTCAAAATCTTCAACCAGGTCTGGGCCACTTTTTGGCCTTCAACCCGGAAGCCGACTTTTTCCGACGGCAGAATCCGGCTTACCACTTTGGCCGGTTTAAAAATCCGGGCTTTGATTGCAAACGGCGGCTTAGGCTTTAAAGCGGTGATCGTGGTTTTCAGTTGATCCATGTGCCGGCCGCGCAAGTCGATCACCTCGATATTTTTCCGAAACTCATCAATAATTTCATGGGGTATTTCGGCTTCGATTTCTCCCCGGCCGTTAATAATCTTCCGATTTTTATCAATGCCTTGGTGCATCAACTGCAATAGACTATGGCCGGATAAAGACAGTTCCGAACCCCATAAAACCAGGTAGCGGATCCGGGGATTGGCCATAATGTTCCGGATCATCGCATTAATCCCCTGGGCAGAGTACAAGTTGCCGATGACCGCGTAGCGGCTGGGGTCATTGATTATTTTTTGGACGATTGACCGCTCGGTCCACAAACTGCAAACGCCGACGCAGGAATCCAGGTTGCCGGTTAACAAGACGTCCCGGTATAAAAGCGGCCAATTCCTGATCATAAGCCTGCCTGCGCAGGCAGGCCGGGAACGGGAAACTTTAACGCGAAAGCTTTAACCTCTTTGCCTATTGCCGCCAGCTGCGGGTCGGCCTTTATCGCTGATTTTGATTGGGGCAATTTTACTTTTTGCGCGTACCTAACCGCGGCCAGAATCCATTGGGAAATTTTTATCATTTCTTTAACTTTCATGCCTCGGGTCGTCAAGGCCGGCGTTCCCAGGCGCAAACCCGACGGATAATAAGGCGAGGCAGTATCATACGGTACGGTATTTCTATTAGCAATGATGTTGGCCACCTCCAGCGCCCAGGCAACCGTCCAGCCGGACAAGTTTTGCGGCCGCAGATCAACCAGAACTAAATGCTTATCCGTGCCGCCGGAAACCACGCTCAAACCGCCTTTGATTAATTCCTTAGCCAATACTTGCGCATTGACTATGACTTGCCGGGCGTATGCCCGGAACTGCGGCGTCGCCAGTTCCGCCGCCGCCACGCTGATACCGGCAATCGTATGCAAGTGCGGCCCGCCCTGCAAACCGGGAAAGACGGAAAAATTAATTTTGTCCATTAAAGACGCCCGGGCAATGATCGCCGCCCCCCGTGGGCCGCGGAAAGTTTTATGGGTGGTAAACGTGGCCGCGTCGCAAAAAGGGAACGGCGACGGATGAGCCCCGGCCGCAATCAAACCGGCTTCGTGGGCAATATCGGCCATATAATAAGCGCCGACGCTTTTGGCAATTTGGCTTAATCTTTTGTGATTGATCGTCCGCGGGTAAGCCGTGCCGCCGGAAATTAATAATTTGGGCCTAAATTTTTTAGCCTGTGTCTCAATTTGATCATAGTCAAAAACCTGGGTTTTTCTATCCACATGGTAGAACTCAACTTTAAAAATCTTGGCCACCAAAGTCACCGGCCAGCCATGGGATAAATGCCCGCCATCAGGCAGATACATGGACAAAATCTTATCTCCCGGTTTTAATAGGCCGTTGTAAACTCCCAGATTGGCCTCACAGCCGGAGTGCGGCTGGACATTAGCGCCCCATTTTTTATCATCCAAACCAAAGGCTTTTAAAATCCGCTCCCGGCACAAATCCTCAACCGCGTCCAGATTAACATTGCCCTGGTAATAACGCCGGTTTGGGTAACCCTCGGCATACTTATTCATCAGGCAGGAACCGACCGTTTTCATCACCGCCGCGGACGCGTAATTTTCCGACGGAATCATCTGCAGCTGTTCTTTTTGCCTCTTTTTCTCGCGCGCAATGATTGAAAAAATTTTATCCATAAAAACTCCTTGTAAGTAAATTCTAAACCCAACTCGTGAAGAAGAAAACTTAAACCATGATGGATCAATTTAACATTTATTCATTAACCGTGTCAATTACTACCCGTGCCCGGCCACCGGCGGCTTAAACCCTAAATATCAAGTCGGCGATTTTGTCATTTTAAATAATTTGCTAAGTTTACTTCAACCTCACCTTTACCATTCATCATCGCTGCCTCTTCATTAATCGAAACTACCCGAATCCCTTTACGTTTTAATTTTTCTTTTAACTTGGCCAAACCCTTATCAATACATCTTAAATATACCGGATTATAATATTCCAGTTCAAACTGGCGGCCGCGTTTTTTAATCCGCTTCATTAAGGTTTCGACCGAACACTCCAAAGCTACGACCACCGAACTGGTAAATAAACCAATGGCTACCCGGTCAAATAACCGGCGGTAAAGCTGCCACTCATCTTTAGTGATAATTCCAGAAAGATAATGGCCGTGTGTGTAAGCCCAACTCATCAGCAATCCGGAGTCCACCACCAGTTTTTTGTCTTTATGGGTACGCAAATATTTCTTAACCAGAATAACCCGCTCCAGCGTCAACCATAACTCATTGGCCAAGGCCCAGCGCTTTAAATCCTTTAAATAAAGCTCGCGGAACGGATCCACGGTTTGAAATAAATTGTCGGCCATGACCGTTTTAGCTTTCAGTCTTTTGGCAATAATCGGCGTCAACGTCGTCTTCCCCGAACCGATATTACCGATCACCGTAATCATTCCCACTCCATCGTTGCCGGGGGTTTGGTGGTAATGTCATAAACCACGCGGTTGATACCGGGCACTTCGTTAACGATCCGGGTAGAAACTTCGGCTAATAAATCGTAGGGCAAGCGGGTCCAGTCGGCCGTCATCGCATCGACGCTGGTCAATGACCGGATGGCGATCATTTCGTCCCAGCTGCGGCCGTCGCCTTTGACGCCGGTAGTTGACAAAGGCACATAAATTGCTTCGGTCACCCAAATCCCCTCCGGCAACTTAAATTTTTTGGCCTCTTCTTGTAAAATTGCTTCTGCCTGCCGTAAACGCTCCAAACGCTGCCGGGTGATTTCGCCGCGGATCCGCACCGCCAATCCCGGGCCGGGAAACGGCTGGCGGGCAATCAAGGTTTTGGGCAAATTAAGTTTCTTGGCAATTTGCCGGACCTCGTCTTTATATAACTCCCGCAATGGCTCGATTAATTTAAAATCCATCTTTTCCGGCAAACCGCCGACATTATGGTGGGATTTAATCGTCTCGGCTGCATCATGCAGTTTGGCTGACTCAATCACGTCCGGATAAATCGTTCCCTGAACCAGCCATTTTGCTCTCCATTTTTTAGCCTCTTTCTCGAAAATCCGGATAAATAACTCCCCGATAATTTTCCGTTTTTTTTCCGGATCAATGACGCCTTTTAAGGCTGTTAAAAACTGCGTTTCGGCTTTAATGACAATCAGTGATTTACTGAAAGCTTTTTTTATTTGCTCGGTTTCACCAGCGCGCATTAACCCCGTATCCACATAAATATTTCTTAATTGTTTACCGACCGACAGACCGACAATGGCTGATGCCGTCGCCGAATCAATGCCGCCGGATAAACCGCAAATCACTTTATCTTGGCCAACTTGCTTTTTAATTAATTGAAGTTGATTGTTTAAATAATTAAAGTGGTTCCAGCTTTTTTTAGCTTTGACAATTTTAAACAGCCAGTTATGTAAAATCTTCATCCCGTTTTTAGTGTGCACCACTTCCGGATGAAACTGAACCGCATAAAAATTATCTTTAAACATGGCCGCGTTGGCAACGTCTTTTGAACTGCCAATATTTTTAAAACCTTTGGGTAATTTTAAAACCTGATCGCCATGACTCATCAAAACCGGCTGCTTCCCGGTCTCGCCGTCAAATAGAATTGACTGATTCAAATTGCCGGTAACTACTCCAAATTCTTTGGCTTTGCCTTTGCCGACTTTACCACCCAGAAGTTTACCCATCAGCTGCATGCCGTAGCAAATCCCCAAAACCGGAATCCCCAATTCAAATATTTTTTTATTAACCGTGGGTGAATCCGGCAAGTTAACAAAACTGGGCCCGCCGGACAGAATTACTCCTTCCAAATCTTTAACTGAACTGAACGGCCGTTTAGCCGAATTACAGATTTTGTAAGAGACAACTTCACTCTTAACCCCTAATTCTCTTATTCTCCGGGCAATTAAATGACAGGTTTGGCCGCCGAAATCAATGACGATAATCATAAATAGAATGCGGCTTGGATTCACTCCAACCGGCCGGGGTAATTTGAATAAATTTGGCTTTTTGCCGCAATTCTTTTAAATTTTTGGCGCCCAAATAGGCCATGCCGGAACGCAAACCACCGATAAACTCATAAATAAAATCCGCTAATTTCCCTTTATATTCCACCAGCCCTTCCACACCTTCCGGCACAAACTTTTTGGCAGTTTTGGCTTGACCATAACGTTCGGCACTGCCGTGCTTCATCGCCGCGGCTGAACCCATACCCCGATAATATTTAAACCATTTGCCCTTAATTTTAACTTTTTTACCCGGGGCTTCATCAGTTCCGGCTAAAAGCGATCCCAGCATGACCGCATCGGCCCCGGCGGCCAAAGCTTTAACCATGTCCCCGGAAGTTTTAATCCCCCCATCGGCAATAATTTTACCCTTGAATTTTTTGGCCGCCCGGACACAGTCGATCACCGCCGATAGTTGCGGCACGCCCATGCCGGACATAATCCGGGTAGTACAAATCGACCCCGGTCCCATTCCGACTTTAACCGCATCCGCACCCGCTCTAAATAAAAAGGCCGCCCCTTCTGCCGTGGCCACATTGCCGGCAAAACATTCCACCCCGGGGTGGAATGTTTTAATCCAGCTCACCGCCTCGCCCACATGTTTCGTATGACCGTGGGCGCTATCCACGCAAATCTCTTTGGCACCAGCTTTCACTAATATTTCCACCCGCTGCTTCATGTCCGGCCCGACGCCGACGGCCGCACCGCATCCGACTTTCTGTTTTAAAACCCACGCTAGTTGATCGGCCTGCTCGTTAATCGGCAAATTCCGGTGAATAATGCCGTAGCCGCCTAACCGCCCGATCGCCAAAGCCATCTCTTTTTCACAAACCGTATCCATTGGCGAAGCGATGATCGGTATTTTACCTTCAAGGTCTGTTCTTGAAGGCGTTACTTCGGAAAAATTAGGCAATAACAGCACGTCATCGTAAGTTAAATAAAGTTTAGTCATTGATAAAACTGGATTTTTTGGCAATTAAATTGGCCTTAATTAATTCCGCCTGGCTTAAAACCCGATGGGCCAGCAAGCGCCGGAATTCCTCCCGCAAATTCACCTGCTGCATTTCCGAACCGTCAGTATTGATCGTAAATTTAACTCCATGCTCAATCAAACGGCGGAAAATCTGCTTAAACCCGGCATAGTCTTTGACCACCTTGGTATTGATATTAGACGTCGGGCAAATTTCCAAAACCGTCTTGCTTTGGGCCAAATAGCGCATTAATTTAACGTCACGGACGCTGGCAATGCCGTGGCCGATCCGATCCGGCTGAAGCTCCCGCACCACCTCCCACATTTCTTTAACATCCGGCGTTTCCCCGGTATGAATCGTTACCCCCAACCCGGCGGCTTTAGCCTCTTTCACCAAATCTTTAATCATGCCGGCTTTGATTAATCCATCGTACGAACCGGCCAAATCGATCCCGACCACGCCGCGATTTTTATACTTGATCGCTTTTTCGACAATAATCTTATTAGCGGCTACCGGTAAACGGCGGTCCATGCATAAAATCACCCCTGCCCGGACGGGGTACTTAAGCATCGCCCGCTCCATGCCCTGAAGAGAAAACACAATCGTGTGGTCTAGGTCCCGCTCCCCCCGGCGGTTCCGGTAAATTGGGTTATAGCGCAATTCCAAAGTAGTAATGTTATTTTTGCGGAAAGCCCCGGAGACCGCCGTCTCTATGGCGGTAAACATGGCTTCGGGAGACGACTGGATCAATTCTGTCAGTTCAAATTTTTTCAAATAGTCATTTAAATTTTCTTTATGCTGTAAAGTGATCATTTTTTCAAACTGCCAGTAGTCTTTAGTCGGCAGTTTAATCCCCTGGTTGTGGGCCATTTCCCAGAGCATCGTCGGCGACACGGACGCGCCTACGTGGGTGTGCAGTTCAGTTAATTCTAATTTAGTTAACCAGTCCATAATTGGATTTGTCCCATTTTAGTAATCGCCTTTACCCGGACGCAGGAAAAAACTTTAACGCCTAATGATTTTACCAGCTCCAGCCCGCCCTGAAAAACTTTATCGAATAAAACCGCAAAGCCAACAACTTTAACCCCGCGATCCTGCAAACCTTTGACAATTTTGTAGCCGGTTTCTCCCCGGGCACAAACGTCGTCTAAAACCAGCACCCGGTCGCCTTTTTTAACAAACGATAAATTGATCCCGGAAAACACGTCAACCCCGGCTGAAGACGTGGTAAATGACCGGACTTCCTGGCGGTAAACATCTTTCCAGGAAGCGGGAATATTCTGATCTTTACGGGAACTGTGCAGGCGAATATCGCCGCCCAACTCCAACGCCACCGCGGTTGCCAGATAATTACCTGAATGGGGAATGCCGTGGAGGATTTCGACTTGATCTTTTTTAAACTCTTTGGCGATTGCTTTACCGGCCGCTTGTAAGACCGCCGGCTTCATCCGCAAATTAAAACCGGGAACGGAAATATACCCCTTATCCGCATTTAACACCCTGGCTTCTTCTAAAAACTCTTTGGCCAAAAAATCAAGCGCCATAAACGATTATATCACTATACCGCTGGTTCTGCTGGTACCGTTGGTGCTGGTTCTGTTGACGCTGTTTCATCTGAAACATATACTTCTGGTGGGGCTTGCCAATCATGAAGTTCAATATCTGCATCCTGAGGGACATTCGAGACAAATTCTCCCATTCCTTCCTTTCTGCCCAATAAAAAAGGGCCTTTTTCAAGCCCTAATTTACTTTTATCGGTTTAGGCGTTAACTGTCAAGCGGCAATTTTTTTTAGCTTTTTATCAAAAGTTAAGATTTTTTCACCATTTATCTTGGCAGAAGCCAATAAATAACTATCAACAAAATGGAAACCTTTCAAATACCACTGCCAAGCAGACTGCATAATTTTTCTTTCTTCAACAGCCAACCATTTCTGACTTATGAATACTTTTAAAAATTGCGCAATTTCTTGTCTTTTCCTTTTATAAAAAGATTCCAAAACATAAGTTACTTCTGCCACAACCAAGGCAGATAATTTTAGTTTTCTTTTCCCTATTTCTGCTTCCTTAAAAACTTGTTCTGTCCGCCGATGTTGATCAGGGCTGTCTCCGATAAAAAATCTGGTGAGAATATTGGTATCTATTAATTCAATGGTCATTCCTGTGCCCAGCTAGTTTCAAATGAATCGCGAGCGGCTCTTAATTGTTTATCAGTCAACTTGATTTTAGATTTCATTCCACCTGACAGTTGCCAAAAACTTTTTTGCGGTTTGATGATCATTTTATCGCCTTTTTTCTCTAAAACCGCTTTTGTTGCCCCATCAATGCCGAAAGCTTTGCGAATAGAAACAGGAATACTAATTTCTTCGGCGATCATTTTGGCCACCGAAACAACCTTAAGTTTTTTCGATTTTGACCTGGGTTCGACCGTATCGGTGACCATAATCTGATTCATCGGGCTGTTATCTAGTTTTTCCTGGGCGCCGGGAACATATAAATGGTGTGTGGCACAAACATCAATAACACCGGCGCCATTGGCTTTTAAAAACTTGGCCGCTTCCACTAACGTATTGCCGGTAGAAATCAAATCGTCTTTAATTAATACCGTTTTGCCTTCAACTGATTCACTCATACTTTTATAGACCACTTTACCGGTCGTAAGATCCCGGATTTTATTCATATACACCAGGGGTACGCCGCCTAGATCCTCGCTGAATCTCTCCGAGGATTTAACCGAACCGGCATCGACCGCGGCAATCACCGTCCGATCAGTGATTCTTTTGGAAAATATCTCCCGGAAAACTTTCCGGCCGGACAAATTAACCACCGGCACTTCAAAAAATCCGGGAATGGCTAAATTGTGCAGATCAAAAGTAATCACTTTTTCCAAGGGGACTACCTGCAGCATTTTGGCAATAACTTTAACCGATAGCGGCTCACCCGGCCGAAAAACTTTATCCTGTTTGGAATAACCCAACCAAGGAATTACGGCCACGATCCGTTTCACTCCCAAACGCTGCAGGGCATCGGCGATTAGGCAAAACTCGACTAAGTTTTGATCGGTCGGGGCGGATAATGATTGAACTAAAACCGCGGTTTTCCCGGGATTGCTTTCATTAATCCATATCCGGGCTTCGTCGTTGGAAAACCGAGCCAATTCTACTTTTCCCAGTCTCGTTCCCAATTCCTTGGCTAATTTTTTTGCGAGCGTTTGGTTAGACGAACCGGAGAATACTAACATAGGTTATACCCTGCCCTTGTTGATTGCTCGTTTTATTTGACTATCAGTCATACTAGGGAACTTTAGGGTTTTTGTTAAACTTAGAAAATCTTCAACCTTATTCTTATTATTTTTTGCCGCATTCTCAAACATTCTCTTGGTGGCGGTAAAATTCGGAGATCTGACAAACTCGCCCTTTCCCAGGGCTGTTTCAATACCTTGTTCATATTTATCAAGTTTTATGTTTCTTTTCTTCATAGGTATTTTGGTCGTAAATCCACCACCAGCTTCTTTAAATCAAAAACTATGCTGAAAAATTCAAAAAATCCGTATTGCCCTAGGATACCCAATGGATATTTTAAGTCATATGAAAAACCAACCTTACTCTTGATTTTCCAGCCGCCGATTGCCAGCTCGACCTGATGATAAAACACTTCCCCTTTGCCACTGGTAACTCCATAAAGCGGCGCGGTTTTACCCTCCCTAACCCGTATTCCCAACAAGTCACCGATATAACCATGAAAAATACAGGAGTCCGCCCCGGAATCCACCAAAGCTAAATATCCATATTCCTGGTTGTTATGGCAAATAGTCACCGGCACTACCGGCCGCCAAACTTCTTTTAAGTCAGGAAAAGCCGCCGATGGTTGAGCCGAAAATTTACTGTACTTGAACTTCATTAGCTAACTGAGTAAGCGTAATTTTCCGCCGCTAAGGTCAAAATTGGTTTAACCTCGCCTTTTTTTTGCGCCTTTTCCCACGCTTCCTTAGGTGTTTTTCCGTTACCGACTACTTTTCTTCCATCCTCTGACAAAGCTACCCATTGGTTAATAAACGGTTTTAAAATTTTAGTAAAATTATTATTTTTCAACATAATTACATTATATACCACTTCGGTAAAAAATGCCGCAAAACATGGCCGGCATCGGCCACCGCCCGACCACCTGTTAAATAATACATTTCGTTCAACTCGTCACACTCACCGACCGAATAAAACGTGCTGCTGATACCCCATTCCTGCAAGGCTTTTCTGACGAAAATTACACCTTGCCTCGTACAGCTGATCGACCGGTGATTTATCTGAATTGGTTTAACACCCAACTCTTTAGCGGCTACGACCAAGGCCAAACCGGATGACCCGGACGCCGGATTGACAAAATCTGACAGCAAAATTTCCTGACCGTCGATAGTTTTTAATTTTTCCCGGTCGCGCCACTGGACGGTCACCGACAAATTCGTTTCCGGCTCGCCGATCAAATGGGTCCGCTTGGTCACTACCGCCACCTCATTATCAATTACCGCATCTTTATCTAAATTTAGTGCCAACCTGGTCGTCACCAAACCCGCCCTTTCCAAACTTATCGGGATGCCGACCGGCGGATATTTATCCAGCATTCTATAACCGACTCTAGCCAGTTCAAAATACTCCCGGCAAAAACCCTGATCATCATATTTGGTCGAATCGGCAATTATTTGCTGGGCCAAATCGTTAATTTTATCCATTAATTTCTTCGCCTCGTTAACGTCATGTTCCAAAATTATCACTCCGTCTTTAGGCAGATCAGCTTTACTCTTACCGATTAAACCGGTAAACGAATCGCCAAATTTAACTAAATGATCGACTTGAGTGGAACCATGAAAATCCTGGGGATATTTTAACAGCGGTAAAACATCCAATTTTTCCCCTGGTTTAGCGCTAATAATTTGGTATTTCATCGGTATTTATTTATTTCGTCTCGCAGTTTCAGGGCTTCGGCCCGGGGATTGGCACTAAAAATTATCCCGCGGGAAGAGTTGATAATCATCCCGGCTTTGGTCGAATTCAAACCGGCTTTAACGGTTTTGGCCACATCACCGCCTTGGGTACCAATGCCCGGGACCAATAAAGTCATCTCGCCGACGATTTTTCTAATTTGAGCTAATTCTTCCGGGTAAGTCGCCCCAACCACTAACAGACAGTTATTATTTTTATTCCAATTTTTCGCTACATTAGTGGCCACTTTTTCCCAGACAAAATCCTGAAACTCGCCGCTACCGGGGTTAGAAGTTTTGCACAAAAGAATAATCCCTTTGTCCTTTTGGTCTAAAAACAGCTGGAGCGCTTCCCGGCCAAAATAAGGATTGACCGTGACCGCGTCGAATTTTAACTCGTCAAAAATTGCCGTGACGTAACCGTTATTAGTGTTGCCTATGTCCGCCCGTTTAGCGTCAGCGATCGTAATAACTTCCGGGTACTTTGCCCGTAAATAATCTACCGTTTTTTGCAAATTCTCCCAGCCCTTACTTCCCAAAGCCTCGTAAAAGGCAAAATTAGGTTTGTAGGCACAAACCAAATCGTGCGTCTGATCAATGATTTTTTGATTAAACTCAAGCTCGCCCTGATCCAACCCCACGCACACCAGTGAATTATTTTTTTTGACGATATTATCCAATTTTTCCTGAAAGTTCATTTTTTGGCTTTTTTAGCTAAATATTCCTTGCCATGACCTAATTCAGTATTTATCGGCCGATTTTGTTTACAAAGCGGACAATCTTTTTCGTCATAGGCATCGGACTGAAAAACATCTAGTGATTGAAAGGGGGCGCCGATAACCTTGGCGGTAACGTGTGCCTGTTCACGATTAACCATTACACAAACACCCACAACCTTACCTCCGCAAGCTTTAACGCTTCTAACGGTTTTACTGACCGACCCCCCAGTTGTAGTAAAGTCTTCCACCACTAACACTTTCTTGCCGCCCACTAATTTATCGTAACCTCTTTTGAAAACTTGATTATTCTCCCCGTCTTTCTCGCTAAAACCGCCTAATATCTCCTGTTTTTTCAGCAGAGTTAAATGGTGGGCAGTCCATTGAGATAAAATAATCCCCCCCATTGCCGGACCGATAACCACTCCAACATTCTTATTCTTGTATTTTTCAGCAATCATTTTTCCTATTTTCGATACTTCCAGGGTGTGAGGATATAAAGCGTCCTTATTCAAATATTTACTGCTGTGTTTTCCCGAGGTTAAAACAATATGGCTATTTGTAGTAATAGCCCCCACTTTTTTCAGAATATCGACTACTTTACCCATAAATTTCTTCTAATTTGTAATTGGTTTAAATAATAAATCATAGTATCTATCGGTTTCAGCCACCTCTCGCATGTTCGGCACGCAACTATCGCATACGTAACTTGCGCCGTAAGGAAAATTTGTTTCATGAGTCGAACTCAATAATATCACTTTATTGATCGGGTTTTTGCTGCTGCAAATTTTGCACTTCCTGCCTTGATAGCCGCCTTCCTGTATATACCATTCTATTGGCTCTCTTTGATTACAAGCAGCAATGTGTATCAAAGTTTTTTTTAATTGTTCACCCATGCGCTTTCCCGACTAATACTTCTAATTTGTTAATTTTATTTTCGGCCATGTACTTTAATAAATCGGCTTTGATCTTATTGTAAATCCCGAAACCATGCCGGTACCAGGCAGAACCGACACCAACCAAAGTCGCCCCGGCCAGCATCATTTCCACGACATCATTGGCCGTTTCCACTCCGCCCATGCCCAAAATCGGGCATTTAACGCTGTTGTAAATTTCCCAAACACAGCGCACCGCCACCGGCCGGATGCCGGGTCCGGAAACCCCACCGACCAAATTTCCCAGCATTGGTTTTTTCCGCCTTATATCAATCACCATACCCGGACCGACTGTATTAATGGCACTGATCGCGTCGGCGCCTTCGGCTTCGGCCGCTTTGGCCACCTCGCCGATGTTATTAACATTAGGGCTTAACTTAGCCAAAATTTTTGTCTCTTTTTTCAAAGCCTGGCGAACAGCTTTCACGGCCGCGGCAGTTGATTCCGCCCCCATCCCTAAAGGCTGGCCCAGTTCATCGACCGTATTGGGGCACGATAAATTGAGCTCAACCATGGCCGGGTTAATTTTTTCGACTTCTTTGGCTAAATAAACAAAGTCGGCTACTTTGACAGCAAATACCGAGGCAATTACCGGAATGGTGGTCTCTTTAACAAACTTGGCCCACTCACCCACACCGACCTTAATGCCCGGATTGCGCAAGCCCACAGAATTTAAAATGCCGTGGTCGTACTTGACTACCCGAGGCAGTGGATTACCTTCCCGCGGTTCCCTGGTCATAGACTTAGTAGTAATCCCCCCTAAGCCATTTTTTTCCGCTTGGTAATGTGCCGAGACTTCCTGTAAAATCCCTGACGGCATCACTAGCGGATTAGCAAAATCAACTTCTAAAAATTTTACGTTTAGTGCCGGCATAAATTCTCCATTAACATCTTAGCCATAGGCAAATCGGTAATCAAGGAGATCCCAGCTTCGGCCGCCGTCCGGCGGATTAACTTGCCGTCGGTTAACTCGTCTTTCCGACCGACCGCCTGCTGAGGAATGTTAATCACAATGTCAAATAGACCTTTGGCCATCAAATCGCTGATGTTGGGTTTTTGCCCGACTTCGGAAATTTTATACACCAGAGCGGTTTTAACCCCATTGGCCAATAAAAACTGATGGGTTTTACCGGTGGCGTGCAAAATAAAGTTCGGCTTTTTGGCTAAAGCTTTAATTTGCGGCAGGAGCGATTTCTTATCTGCCGGCCGGCCGATGGTTAACAACACCTGTTTTTTCTCCCCGCCAAACAAAGCCGCTTTACCGTAATGCTTAACATTCCAATCCTGAGACTGACGGTTAAGCAAAGAAAACAACGACACGTTCCGGATATCGCTTTCGCCGAAAATAAACTGCATGACCCGTTCATTACCGATGCCATAACCGGCATGCGGGTTGGTTTTTTGACTTTTGATAATCTTTAAATACCACTCAAAATCCCGATACGTCCCGCCGCGCTCCAGATGCAGCCGGTACATCGTCGAGGTCAACAACCGCTGGTCTAATTTTTTAAAATCGTGCTCGCGAACCGCCGAGCCGGTACTTTCGCCGCTGTAAGGCAGGATCAAATCCGCGGACAAAACCACCCGCGGGTCTTTTTGACTAACTTTCATATTAAAAAACTTAATCTCCTTCGGGTAACGCATAATAAATACCGGTAGTTCCTGGCCGGATTTATTTAGCAATTTCACCACCATTTGTTCGTGATTGGCTTTTAAGTCGTCGCCGAATTTAAGCGATTTAAAACCGTTTTGGTTCAACAGCTTCACCGCGTCTTCATAATTAATCTTTAAAAAATTACTATTAACAACGGTTTCCAATTTGGTCGCATCCCGACGATAAACATTTTTTAAAACCGATTTATTGGTTTTTAAAACTTCTCTTACCATACCCTGAATGGCTTTTTGAATATGTCTTAATAACTCGGTAAACATGATTTCTTCATCGTAATTTTTCCGGGTCATTTTTAACCGGGTCGAGTCAAACTCTTCTTCGGTTAAACGAAATTGACGTAAATGCCGCTCGTCCTCAATTTCCTCGTCCCTACCGGAATGGATCACGGTATAAACTCCAGGGAAAGATTGAAGTGCTTGCTCTAAAGATAATTGGCCCGTCTGGGTAAAAAATAAAGGAATCTCCCAGCGGTTGCCGACTTTAAATAAAGTATCTACATTTTCGCAGGCGCCGGTAATCCCCACCATTTCCGGAACGTCGACATAAGTCAAACCCGAGTTTTGATAATTACTTCTCGCCCCCTCGTTTAAGCTTTCGTTAATCTTTGCCAGATTGGCAAAATGATCGTCGTAACCGATCGCGAATTTTTTCCCTTGTACTGTCATTTTTACTTTATCCATTTTGCCTCCTTAAGGCTAAAAAAATCCCGCTCTCGCGGGATTAATTAATTAATATTTTTTTGTTCTTGGCTTTGATAAAAAGTCTATTTTTCATAAAAAATCCAGAGCTTGGGGCTCTGGGATTTAAAAATACCAAAACTCTAATTTAATGTCAACTACCAATTTTATAAAACTCCCCGTACCGCTCAAACCACTCCTTAAAATTCTTCACCCACTCTTCCACAAAAATCGGCTCATAAAACAATGGTTTTAAATCCGTTGTCAATTCAATCGGCTTTATGGTTTTAACTTTTTCCGCCAATTCTAAAAATGTCTGCTTCGTGGTCCGACTAACTTTGGCATCCTTTAACAATTTTTCCTCCAGCGGCTTCACCTGCTGCTGCATGTACCAAATCAAATCAAACCAATCCCAAGCCATACCCTTATCCAAACAAACAAGTATTTTTTCCGCCATGAGCGTTTCCTTATCCCAATGAGTAATTACCATGGTTTTTCCGGCCCGCAAAACCGGTGTTTTAATTACTCTCTTAGTCTGCTTCTGCGGGCTGATTTCAATCTTAATATGCAATTTTTCGCTGGTCGTTCCCGCCAAACCCAAATCATGCAAAATCGGCAATCTGACTGTCCACCGCCTAATCAATTCTCCTTCCTGGCTGTACACATCACCGGACTTTAACTGCAACCCGCCGCGGATATATACCCTTAAGTCTTTTTTAAAATTAGTTAAATCCAACCCCCCGCTGTTATCCAAATCAATATCTTCAGACATCCGTTCCAAGCCGTAAACTACCCGGGCGCACGATCCGCCGTAAAACGCCAGCTGGCGATACTGCCGGTGGCCGTAAATAAAACGCAAAAAGTACGGCAGCAGCGCGTCTTTAACGATAATTTTTTTTGTCAAAACATCCGTCTCTCTCACCGACGGGGTGGCCAACAATTTTCTTAATTCTTCAACAAGTGCTTCCATAAAGGTATTTTTTTTACTCCGCTAATCTTTACCCAATAATTATAATCTTTAATGTCTTTTGGGTTAAATTCTTCCCAGTTAAATCTTAACTCCCAATTCGGCATCTGCCGGAAATAAAAATAATCAAACAAAGCCTTACCCAAACCTGCCTGCTTAACCGGTACTCCGAAAACGGTTTTTTCTTCATAACCGCCGAACAAATCCTGCCGCATATGGCAATAACTGAAAGTTCCAAACTGATTAGTTACCGACTGGGTATTTTTAGTTGTTACTCCGGTAATTGGATAAGTCATTTCCGTTAATATGCCGTAAGTTTGCAAAACATAATCCAAAGATAAATAAGAAAACGGCTGAATCACGCTGCTGACAAAACCGCTAAAATCCGGATCCTGGTAATGACTTAAATAAAAATCACGGCTGATATATAGATCTTTTTTCAACCGGATAATTTTATTCTTCTTACTCCACCGAGCTAAAGTCTGTCTGGCTGTGGTTTCATTATAATCAAATAACTGCCGCACCGCCATTAAATCAAAATACGGCAAACTTTCCAGTTTCTCTTTATTCTCATTCCGGATAATATACATATTGTGTATATTATCTAATATAGATTATCTTCTGTCAACTAGCAATTTTCTTAAGCTGCTTGTCCAAAGTCTGCAGTTTAATCTTTTTATTTTTCGCCAGCCATAAATAACCGGCATCATACACGGTTAAATTTTTCTTTTCCGCCAGTTTAAAAACCTCTGCAAATTCTACCGGCAATAACTCTATTTCCAATTCAAAAAATTTCCGGGACAAACCATTCGCCAAAAACTTACTAATCCTTTTTTGCTTAAAAGCGCATTTTAACGAATTCAATACTTCAAAAGGCAGTAAATAAGTAGATATAAATTGGATTTCCCCGTCATTGTGCTGAGCAAATAATTTTTCATCCGGAGTTTTTTCATCCGGCAGTAAATAGGCCAAAATAAAACTGGCATCGACTGCCACGGTTTTAATACTTTCTCCCGGCATTAATCAAGGCTTTATAGTCAATATTCTTAAAAACTTTACGGTTGGCTAAAATCCACTTGTGGGCCGCCCGGATTTTTTTTAACCTGGCTTCATCCTTATTCTCGTAAGTTTTCTTCACCGCCCGCCTCACTAATTCACCCACCGACTCCTGCTCAAGAACCGCCCGCTCGCGCAGCATCTGTAAAGTTTCTTCTTCAAATAAAAAATTCACCCGTTTAGTCAACATACACATACATATTAGTATACATAT
>Ga0210057_1004996_pt1 | contig 17256 bp, 17 predicted proteins | sample CryGeyCG2114_010_2_FD_183968 | JGI IMG/M metagenome (GOLD analysis project Ga0210057, IMG submission 183968) | Groundwater microbial communities from aquifer - Crystal Geyser CG10_big_fil_rev_8/21/14_0.10 (SPAdes) (version 2) | ecosystem: Environmental > Aquatic > Deep subsurface > Groundwater ...
CATACATCACCAAGTTTGAATTCCATAATTTGCCGGATGTGCCGAACTCCACCCACTCGCCTTGCACAACCGGATCAAACACAATGCCGGAAAGACAAAGGGGGCAATAGGTTACGAGAACGCGCTGGCCGCTTATGGTGTCATTGACGATCTCGTGCCAAACGAGGATTTGGAAAGGATAGAACCGAGCCGTGCCATTAATATCGAGGGCTAAGCCAGGATCATCGTCGTTTAAAAATCCTTCCGCTTCTGCAATAGAAATGAATTTCGGATCATCTATGGATGGAATCCCGTCTTTCGGCGGTCCACCGCCTACAATCTCATCCAAAGGAACGCTGTGTTTTATACCGTTGGTTATCATGATTTCTTTTGTGGTAAAAATTTGATTGCCATTATCAACAGTAACTGTTTCTTTCTTTGTTTCTCTGCCGGAAGGCAAGGAATAATCACTCTTAAATAAATTGCGGCCAAGAACAATCGTGGCGAGGGTTCCTAGAATAACCACACCGGCAATGACTATTTGGCGGCTCATTATAACGTTTCGTTTTCACAAACTCCGGCTTCCTCTCCACCTCCGGCAGAAGCAAGCTTGCACGGTTTTTCGTCAGAAAGGTAGCTCTGGCTTCCTGAAACAGTCTGTTCAATCAGAGCCACGATATCGGCTTCGCTGATATCGCCGGGGATAGTGCGGACAAGGTTACCGTTAATATCTATTAAAAAGTGAGTGTTTGTGTACTGAATACCGAATGCGTTTGACGCATGACCAGAAGGATCAAGCGCGATAGGAAAACTGATATTACGTGAATCGACAAAGTCCTTAACTGTTGATTCTTTCTCCTGTAGATTAACTCCGATCACCTCAACCTTGTCTTTGTATTTCTCATAAAAACCATTAAGTTTCGGCATATCGCGGCGGCAGTTCGGGCACCATGAGGCCCAAAAATCTACGACAACCGGCTTTTTGCCTTTAAATTCGGAAAGTGAGATGGTGCCGCCTCCAAGCTTTTGGAGCATAAAATCCGGAGCGGGATTGGCGGCTGTGCCAGCAGATACGCTGTCTTGAACTAAAGTGGTGCTACCCGAAGGCGCTTGCTCGCCAGAGAGACTCCCAAATATCAAAAGACCGCCCGCAATGACAATCACACCCCAAATAAGCAATTTATTGCTCATAAACTTTTATTTGATGTTAAGCAGACGCGACAATCCTTCCTTGTCGAAGCCGACGAGAATCTGCCCGTCGATATCAATGACTGGTACACCCATCTGGTTTGACTTTTTGATCATCTCGTCCGCTGCCACGTGATTAGTTGAAACGTCTTTTTCCTCGTACTGAACATTATTCTCTTTGAAGAACGCTTTTGTCATTTTGCAGTACACACATGTCGGAGTTGTATAAATGGTTACTTTTTGCATATTTTTTAATTATTTATCCACTCGATTTTATGAAGTGTATCAATTGTTTAACTGTAGGATTGTCTTTCTTTAATTCGTAGCAAACTATCTGTCCCATTCTGATTTTCTCGACCAGTTCCAGCATTTCTAGAACCCGTAACTGTTGGGACGCCGCCGATACTGTAATACCAAAGACATTTGCGACATCCGTCACACAAATATCATGGTGTCTCATCAGTAGCTTGAAAATCCGAAATCTGCCCGGGTCGCCTAACGTGCCGAGAATGATTGGCATCCGGTCTTTTTCGTCCGACAGCTCTTTTTTTATTTTGTTTACCCGTTCTTTTGTCAGCATACTAGTTAAGCACTTGCATAAGTACTTAAACTTTACTCCCAAACAACTTCTTGTCAACTGGGGATAAAAACCCTCTCCGTAATCGCCGGAAGCCCATCAAAAAAATCCTAAAACTGATACCTGCTTAATTATGGAGCGGGTAGGGGGAATCGAACCCCCGTCTTCAGGTTGGAAACCTGAAGTAATGACCATTATACGATACCCGCGTTCTCTCTTTGGGATCTACTATTCTGGTGGCGGTCCTGTGGGCCCCTTCACATACGGAGGACCCGTTGGGCCATTCACCTTCACATCCCTACTGGCTTCTACCTGTTTAAATTGTCGTTCTATAACATCCCAGATGCCGGCTCCAAAGACAATTAGCGTTGCACCCAACACAAATACCACTGCCCAAGATATTATTTTAACTGAATCCTTCATAATTAGATTGTACCTCCGGAGGGATTCGAACCCCCATTTTCAGGTTCGAAGCCTGACGTGATATCCATTTCACTACGGAGGCCCTTGCCCTAATTAAATTTATAGGATGCGCTTACAAAATATCAAAACTACCTTTTATTTCAATGGCTGAGACACTAATAACTGAAGGAATCTACTATGTCTATATCTTCACTACTTACAACAGCCTCTTGATTGGAGACTAGGTAGATGGTGCCGCTATCGTTACCTAGAGCCTGACTCCAGGACATATTAACCCCATCACAAGGCACGGCTCCGCTGCAATTGGCGCCCACTATAAATTCTCCGCCCCCATCAATTTGATGTCCCGCTTCAAAGTTTTTCTTTGATATAGAAGTATATTCCGTCCCGGTTTTGAGATATTGAATAGAGAAATTGCTTATGTCTACTGTTGAGGTACTATTGTTTTGAATCACAATTCTCTCTTGTCCTTCATCTGCTCCTTCGGCGTCATAGATCACGTTTGTTATATCTAAATCTATGATTACCCCAGGCTCTTCTGGTGTTGGCTCCTCTTCACCACCCCCGTCATCTCCACCAGGATCTTCTTCCCCACCCTCATCATCTTCCTCCTCTTCTTCTGGTTCTGGTATCAAAGAATTTTGCTCTCTCGGAGTACCCATAATCTCATCTTCCCCCTCATACGTACCCCAGGTATTAATGTCTATCCTCTCAGCGCTTCTGTAATCTGGTGAAGCGCTGCCCCCAATGTTTGTCCAGCTCGTTCCTACATCTATCACTTCATCAACAAGATTACACGATGCATCAAACAGCCTCAATGTTTCTTCATCATTGTTGATGGTTCCGGTGAATGTAATGTCTGCCGGTATCGTTCCTACTGTGTATATATCATTCGGACTCTCGGAGACTAAAATGCGCTTTAGAAGAAGATAATTATCTATCCTACCATTCAAAGAGATTTTGATTTCTCCGTTTTTATCTAACAATTGCCAGTTAGACAAAGACAGGCCCCTATCTATATCTGTATATAGTTCTATCCACTCATCCGATGTAGAGGATGCATTCCCGCTCCAGGCCACCTCGTTTATCAACACAGTGCGCGTAGGCTCATTAAGATCGTCTTGTGAGCATGTTTGTTCCTCTATGGATTCGGTGCTCGAACCTCCAGATCCACCCCCACTAGGGGGAGTTGTTAATTGAGTTTCTTTTGAAGGAGCACTGTTCTGACTCCTTGGAGTACCCATTATTCCAGAGACGCTATTGTCACTATATGTGTGCCACTCATCGCCATTAGTTCTCTCTGCGGTTCTATACTCAGGCGAGGCACTACCTCCAATGTTGTTCCAGTTAGTGCCAACATTCTCCACCTCATCTACTAATACACACTCCTTATTAAACAGCTGGAGTTTCTCGTCACTGTTTTTGATTACTCCCGTATATGTGTGGTCTACCAACTCATCGCCCACCCTCCATTCGCCATTCGGATCTTCTGATTCAAGAATGCGACGAAGGAGATAGTAATCATCTATTCTATCTTCTTCGCCAAAAACGATCATAATAGATCGGTTCCCATTTAATAGTTGCCAACCTTCTAGGGATCTACTTTTTCTGGGGTTATAAAGTTCTATCCACTCCTCAGACGTATTGTCTGCCTTGCCAGCCCAAGACACTTCGTTAATGAGCACCTCATGAGTCGGCTGCGAATCAGTGTCCATACATTGATTAAAATTAGTGCTCTTTATTGTGCCTATCGACGTCTCCGCCTCTTCTTCATTAATCTTATTGCTATTGGGAGCTTTAGGTGTTCCCAAAACACCTTCCCCCACAGCTCCACTAAATGTATGCCACCCTAGATCATCTGATCTTTCCATGGTGCGCCTGTTGGTGCTATCCCCAGATGGCCATCGTGGATCTGCGATTACCACATCCATTACTTCACAATCATCACTGATCAACCAAAGAACCTCATCTTCATTGGTAAGGGTGCCTGAGTATATCAAGTCTGCTATCACTCCAGGAACTGAATTGTCATCGCCCCTTTCTAGCAACAAAAAGCCCCCCGGTGATATTGTGGTCTTCTGAGGAAAAACTATATCAATATCTCCCTTATCGTCTTTAATTTGCCACCCACTTATATCCACACTTGCCGGAGAAATGTTCTTTAGCTCTATCCATTCATCGGTGTAGCTTAAATCTTGTGATTCCAATCCCCCCATCCATGCTATCTCGTTAATAATTACATCCCCAATATTGGAATCTGTGTCCATATCCAAGACGCATGTTTTTGCTGGTGACTCGAGTTGATGGACTAAGACAACCTCTTCACTGTTTAATGTCTCTATTTTTCTAACCTCCTCTACGTCTAGCTCCTGCGGATAATCTTTTACGTCCAATACTTCAACAAACTCTCTGTTGCTATCACTAAATACGCTAGAAAGAGCCTCCTCTATGGAGGCTAAGAATTTGGGTGATGCTTCGGTATCGCCCAACCAAAAACCTCCTATTCCTACGATTACTATAGAAACCAACCAAAATGTATATATCCAATAGCCTTTCCCTGGCATTTATAATTGCACTCTATCTAAATCCCCAAACTGGCAAAACTAATATCAAAAGCGCTAAAGCTAGAAACATAGCTATAGATCTAATAGCCACGTCTTTGGAGAAAGTGTTTTTGAAATGATGAATAAGAGCGTCGTGAAAAATAAAGGTTAACAAAACCAAAATGGCGGAGCTAATAAGAAAGCTAGTCGGGAAAAAGGAGGTTACCCACGCAACTTGCATCACCAACATCCCCTCTAAAGCGGCAATTAAACTTAGGAGCTCTGGCCGTTCAGGAGTCATTACTATGTAAAACTCCCTAAAGAGGAAAAATGCCAAGACGAAGAAAAGTATTGGAGAGATAATACTGAGAGCAAAGAGACTCGCTAAACCGGTCATCAAAACAAGATGCATTAGATAATAAAGATTCTGCCTTTTGGTGAAGATAAGGTTTTTAATACCAAGAAGGAGAAAGCCCAGAGCGCTCAGGGCTAGGTTAACGTAGAACCCTATCAACTCGCCGACATGGGGAGCGAACACAATAATCACTCCAAGCACTAAGGCCGAAATCATAAATTTAGCCACTCCCAAGGCTGGTTTCAGATACAAGAAAAGAAATAGCACACTGAGGAGTAATAGTTTGAGAAAGCTAAAATCTCCTGAGCGTAGCCAGAAGATAGCGATAGCCAAGGCCGTAGCCCTAAGTGCTAACGGTGATACCGGATTCTTGAGAACTGATTTTAACCTTACCACCATCTTTAATCTGTCCTCCTATTATCTTATCAGCCAGTTGATCTAAAATCATCTTTTGGATCAATCTCTTAACCGGACGTGCCCCATATTCAGGATCAAAACCATTCTTGGCAATATATTTCTTGGCTGATATATCTATAGTTACCTTAATGCCTTTTTCCTGGAGACGCTCAGTAAGTTCCTGTAGCTGAATATCTACAATTCTCTCTATAGATTGCCTATTTAGGGAATTGAAGATAACAACTTCATCTACGCGATTCAAAAACTCTGGCTTAAAGTGCTCCTTAAGCTCTTCTCGTATAGATTTCCTGTATTCATCTTCCTTCTTTTTTGTTTCAGCCTTAGTGCCAGCAACAAATCCCACCCGAGACATTTCTCTTGAAATGTGGCTTCCCACATTAGAGGTCATGATAATAATGGTGTTTTTGAAGTTAACGTTTCTTCCCTTACCATCTTTCAGTCTTCCAGCATCGAGAACCTGAAGAAGAATGTTGAACACCTCTGGGTGCGCTTTTTCTATTTCATCGAAGAGAATCAAGCTGTATGGCCTGTGACGTACAATTTCTGTTAATTGTCCTCCTTCATCGAATCCAACATACCCAGGAGGAGAGCCGATAAGTTTAGCTGTATCGTGGCGCTCCATATACTCGGACATATCAATTCGAATAAGCGCCTTATCATCGTTGAACATAAATTCCGCCAGAGCTTTGGCGAGCTCTGTCTTTCCCACTCCGGTTGGCCCCAAAAACATGAATGAACCCATAGGACGATCAACTGGTGCGAGGCCCGCCCGAGCTCTCCTTAACGCACTTGAGACTGCCCTGATTGCATCCTCTTGCCCTACTACCCTTTCCCCCAATACATCTTCTATTCTTACAAGCTTGTCTGCTTCAGTTTCCATGATGTTCTGCAAGGGAATACCTGTCCATTTTGAAATAACCTCAGCAATATCTTCTTTATCTACCTCCTGTTTGAGAAATCCTTCTTTCTCTTTTCCCTTAGAGGAAGTGAAATATTTTTTTTCATAAGTTTCATACTCTTTTTCCGCTTTGGGTAATTCTCCGTACGTTATCTCAGCCACCCTCGTAAGGTCTCCATCTCTTTCGGCAACCTCCCTCTCTCGCCTTAGCGTATCAACCTGCTCCCTTAAGGCGTTGAGTTTTTCAAAAACCATCTTTTCTGCATCCCAACTAGCAGAGAGTCCTTCGTTTTCATCCTTTATGGTATCAAGCTCTTTTTCAATCTCTCCCAACCTCATAGTTCGTTTTGTAGATGTTTTTTCTCTCTCAATAGCTGCTTTCTCTACTTCCAAAGCGGTTATTTGTTTACGTAACTTATTAATACTTGATGGCATACTCTCTGACTCCAGTCTTCTTGAGGCAGCTGCCTCATCAACCACATCCACCGCCTTATCGGGTAAAAATCGATCACTTATGTACCTAGCTGAAAGGCTTACTGCCGCAATCAAAGCATCGTCATTAATGCGTAGACCGTGATGTAATTCATATTTTTCCTTAAGACCCCTGAGGATGGTAATGCTATCTTCTATGTTTGGTTCCTCTACGAATACTGGTTGGAATCTGCGCTCTAGGGCGGGATCCTTTTCCATGTGTCTTTGATATTCTTTAGTGGTGGTAGCTCCTATCGCGTGCAAATCACCTCTGGCTAATGCGGGTTTTAAAAGATTAGAAGCATCTACCGCACCCTCTGCGGCTCCTGCACCTACAATCATATGGATCTCATCTATAAAGAGAAGAATTTCTCCTTGAGCATTTTTAATTTCTTTTATAAACGCCTTTAGCCGATCTTCAAATTCACCGCGAAACTTAGTGCCCGCGATCAAAGATCCTATATCTAAAGAAATTAACTGTTTTCCCTTAAGGGTTTCTGGAACATCTCCAGCAATAATTCTTTGGGCCAATCCCTCAACGATAGCAGTCTTACCCACCCCCGGTTCGCCTATTAAGACAGGATTGTTTTTGGTACGACGAGAAAGGATTTGAATAACTCGACGCAATTCCTCTTCTCTTCCCACTACTGGATCCAATTTTCCTTCTTTCGCCATGTCGGTCATATTAATGGCGTATTTATCTAATACCTGGAAGGTAGCCTCAGGACTTTCGTTTGTGACTTTGGCGCTACCCCTAAGTTTTGCCATCATACGCAAAGCACTCTCTCTCTTTACTCCCAAATTCTCCAAAAGCACTTTGGCCTCGGAGTCTACCTCCAACACTCCGAGAACAAGATGTTCGCAGGAAATAAATTCGTCTTTGTTGGCCATAGCGCTCCGTGCAGCTCGATCTATGACTTTCAAGACTTCTCTTGAAAGATATATCTGCCCGATAGAGGCTGTGGAGAATATTTTAGGGAGCCTGCGTAACTCCTCATCAATCTGTATAGTTAATGATTCGAGTTCAGCTCCAGATTTTTCCAATATAGGCCTAACTAGCGAATCGTGATCGGCTATCAAAGCAGCGAGGAGGTGGAGCGCTCTGAACTCACCGTGGTTTTGGGCGGTAGCGAGATCCTGAGCCCTCTGAAGTGCCTCTTGAGCCTTGGTTGTAAAACGATTGAAAGAGTTCATTTTGGCCTATAGATTACTTAAATTGTACCAAAGTATCAAGTATATAGTACATTCGAATGGATAGTGTCGGAACCTATTTTATACTATGGAGTTAACTCCCAGATCCCCTCTATGAGTTTAGCTACAGAATGTCCACCAACTGGAACGCCACCATCATCAAAGAATGTGACATGAATAGCGGTTGTAGATGCTTGTCCTTCCGAGTACTGTCCTCTTCTCATATATGAATATTCGGCGTCTTCTTCGGAAGCCCTAACATCCCATAAATACAAACCACGCTCATCTTCAAGTTGTCTTATTTCCTCGTATTCTCCTATTCCTAACTGTTCAAAAATTTGCCTCACCTCCTCTGGGGTAGGGATAGGCTCTGGTCCTTCTTCAATAGTATTTGATGGCACTTCGTACATATCGTAAGTATATACCACCCACCTGCGTGGCTCTCCCTTATTAGATAGGTTCAGAACTCTGGATTGGGTAGGCATCCAAAGAGATTTAGAAAAAGTATTAATAAGAGGAAGAGGGCCCGCCGTCATGATTATGACGAGGGGCCCGGGGATAGCGAACTTCTTATAAGCCCGCCTTCACTAACACGACTTGTGCGGCTTCGAAAAGCCGCGTAGTCGTTTCAAAGAACTCCAGGAGGGAAACCCGGAAGCCTTCGAAGAGATCGGGAGTCAGCCATCGGACAACTATAATCCCGATCCCCAATCCGATTGCGCGTAGTATACGCATGATGATTGTGGAGGGGGGTTTTGAGTCACCCCGACACGATGACTGACCGACAATACTCTTCGGTCACTTCCCTCCCTGGATATGCGCATCATGGTTTGTGCACATTCAGGGGAGGAAATGCGTCTGTTAAGTTACATTAGTACAATACCATATTTAATGGATATAGTCAATACATGAGTTGCTAACTTACCGCCACTTTACTCCTGACCAACCAATCTTAGCAGCTCCCCTTAATAGATGACGTTAGAACCTATTTCAGGGTTTTAATGCTTGAAACGTGAACCTCTAGTGGACGATGTCAGAAACTGTTTGAGATATAATGACTATATAAAGGCACTAAGAGAAATGCGTTTGAAACCATTCGTCCGATTACTGAATATAATTAGTCTTGTGTGGTTGATTGCGGGGGTGTCTTCAATGTTACTTGTTAAGACATCTTGGGATAACCCAGGGGGATTGTTCATAGGGCTTAACTTAGGACCCTTCGCTCTATTCTCAATTGTAGTTGGAGGAATATTTATCCTAGCAACCATAATAATAGATTTGATAGTTTTTGTTCTTTTCCCAAAAGACAAGAAAGGCTAGCTCCCCCCTATTGGATGGGTTTAGAACTTTGGATTAGGTGGAGATAATAAGGATTTAGAGGAAACAACCATACCACAACCCATCTATTGTATATTCTGAACAAATCATCAATGATAAACGAATGTCCAGAGTGGAAGACCCGGTGAGTGGGCAAATAGAGGCCGAGGGCCAAGATAAATCAGACCAAGAGGGCGTCACGGAGGATAAAGAATTATTAGTAGAATCAGGAAGTGGGGCTGAGGATGATATATCTCAAAAATCAATTGATTTCGCAAGTAAATTTCAAGTTCTGAGGGCAGCAGTAACGAGAAAACTCGGCACAGCTAATATATTTCAAACAGCAGATTCTTTGTATGAGACTCTCTATGGTGATATGGGACCCGAGGGGATTATTTCTGAATACGGTATTGCAAACACGGAGAGATATCCAGAGGCAATTAGCAAACTACGGTCTATAGTTTCTTTCGAGGTAGAAGAAGGAGTTCTACCAGATAAAAAGTCATTCATTAATGTAGTAAGAGATGCAATGACCAAGCATGTAGACTTTGAAGAAGCGTTGGTTGGTGGAGCGAAGGAGACAATCGATAACCTTGCAAAAATAGGGCCCATAAGGATATGGACCGATGGTGATACGATAGGAATTCCAAGCCTCGGTCTGCCTGGTAGTATGGAGCAACATAAGAAAATAGCTGTCTCTGGATTTGGAGTCCTTAGAAGGAGTTTAGCTAGAAATGTTCCAGAAAACCAAGGGGATATAAATAGGATAGGAAACGACATTTTGGCGGTGAGGGCCTCCGAACATAAAATGGATATGCTTGAGGGTATAGTAGATGAATTTGCTGGTAGAGGAATAAAAACGGTGGTAGTTATCGACGATAGGGTAGACAAATTATCTGATGCAATAAATTATCTAAAAAATAACTCATCTTGGTTAGTTATCCCGATATTGGTCAAGAGGGGTGAGTACAAAACAAAAGAGGGCATAGATCAACAAATAGTATCTGTGGACTCGATTGCAGACGTTACAGACGTCTTAAGTAATATGCATATTAATCGTGATTCTGGGGTTATCTTCTTAGTGGATTTTGACGGCGTTTTGATGGACGACAAAGTGAGGCAATATTTACAGAACTCTGCCGCGTATAGAGAATTGAGACAGAAAGGATTTGTGATATGAGCACAGAAAGAATTGATTTATCGAGTTTAAAACATAACCAAGACCTATTGGATGAAGATCTTGGTAATGTTATTAAGGCCTTTGAGAAAACCTTAGTGATACCAAAAGAAAAACCATCAATTCAATTTACCCTGTGTCCAATCGGACTAATCCATTCTGGGAAAACTACAGTTGTAAGAGAACTGTCTAAGAGATTAAATCTCATTTTGATTTCGTCGGATAACCTTAGGGATATTCTTAATTCAAGAGGGTACAACAGCAAAAGAATGGTCGAGATTATTGATAGGATCGTAAGAAAATATTTATCACTGGGATATAGTACCGCCGCAGATGCAGACTGCGTTTCTGCAAAAGATGTTCTATTAAAAAGAGAGAAAGAGTTCGGAATAAAATTGGTATGGATCCATATTAATCCTCCAGAAAGTTTTATAATCAATAATTTAAAAACATATGAGAAGAAGTGGTTATTTAAAAACTACGATGAGGTTCTATCTGCGTATCAGGAAAGAAAGAAGTTACATACTGACTTAAGTGCATTTAAATTCGTTTATGTTTTTGACCCATCAAAAAATAATTTTGATTCCCAGATAGAAGAGTCTATTAAAACAATCAATCGCACATTAAACGCTTAGAGATCATTCTTGGGTAATCCTCACATTTAAGCTACTACATCAGATCCCTCAAGTGAGGAAATCCACTCTTCTCTATTCAACAATCCCCTGTCTGTGAGAAATATACTACTGCAACAAGAACCACTTTTTGCTGACGGCATTAAGTCTAATGGGTCTTTACTCCACTTTTGTTCGGTGTAGGCCGTGCCTTTTGTTTGTGCTTGATGTATATCGGGCTTATTGCTTCCTTTTAACTCCATTTCTATATCCATTAGAAAGATGTCGTAACTGTTCCTTTTCTGGAACATGATTCCCAAGAAGCGTGTCGGCGTTGCCTCACAGTTTAATTTTTTTTTACATATTCTTCCTGCCACATTTTCGGGTAATTCTCCTTCGTCCATCGTTGTTGCTGGTAAACCCCAATGCCCAGCCAAATCGGGATCATTTTCTGGACGCTTTACAACCAAAAACTCATTGGGGTCCTGATTGTTTTTTAGTACTACTGCAACAGTATATTTAACTGGCTTACTCATGCCTTGATTATATACTACCCGCTTGTATGGCTCCCCCTATCGGACTAGAACTCTCTCTATTCTCTTTACCGCCTCATCTATCTCTTTAGTGGTTGTGGGGCTTCCTAGGGTAAAGCGGATACTCGATCCTGCTCTCTCTGGGGAATACCCCAAAGCCACAACTGCCCTTGATACTTTATTGGACCTAACAGAACAGGCTGATCCAGAAGAAACCGCTACTCCCGCTAAATCAAATCGGATTACAAGATTATCCCTCTCCTCTCCTGGAAAAAATATATTTAGATTTCCTGGCAAACGATTCTCCATACTACCGTTTACCTCTATATCAGGAATGGTTCGCTTTAACCCGTCCCATAGCCTGTTGCGTAATTTTCCGATCTCTCTGCTCTTCTTGCTTCTTTCTCCAACCAGAAGCTCCACGGCTTTTCCAAATCCTGCGATAGCTGGGGTGTTGGGAGTAGATGCTCTTAACCCGAACTCATGACCTCCTCCCATTAACTGAGGTTTGAGATGTGGCAGAAAAGTTTTCTTGATATAAAGGGCACCGGCGCCTTTAGGGCCATATATTTTCTGTGAAGAAAGAGTCATTGCGTCAATTCCATACGCATCAACGTCAACCTTAATCGATGAGATGGCTTGCACTGCATCGGTGTGAAATATCGGATACATTAAATTATGTTCACGCTTGAAAGATCGGATAATCTGACCAATCTCTTCAATCGGCTGGATAGTCCCAATCTCATTAGATGCAAAGATAATTGAGACTAGAATAGTTCTCTCATCCAAAACTTTCTTTAACTCTTCTGGATCTACGAAACCTTCTTGAGATACGGGAAGCTTCACCACCTCCGCTCCTTTTTCTATAAGCGCTTCCACGCTTTGAGTTACTGATTCGTGTTCTATGTCAGAGATGATAATTTTGGGCTTATCCACTCCCGATCCTTCGAAAATACCATCCACGATCAAATCATTGGCCTCGCTAGCTGATGAGGTGAAGATAAGCTCATCGAAATCAGCGTTGATTTCGTGGGTGATAATGGTGCGCGCCTCATCTAGAGCAGCCTGCGCCTCTTGCCCAAATGAGTGTAGAGAACCCGAATTGCCAAACTTATCTGAAAAATAGGGCTTCATGTGCTCCATAACCTTAGGATCAACCGGGGTGGACGCGGCGTAGTCCAGATATATTGGCTTTATCTTACTCATTTATCCCCAAAACTTTTTTCGTTTCTTTGTGTATTGTCTCTAGGACTTCATTCTCTTTAGCCGCCAAAGTAAATCTAACCACTGGCTCTGTGGCGGAACTTCTTATGTTGAGAGCAAAATCTTTCCCGTATACGGTTAAGCCGTCTAGAGTCTCTATCCTTACTCCATTTTGCTTACTAAAATATTCCTGCATTTTGAGGATTGCCTCTTGGGGAGAGTCGACTGTGAAATTCACTTCAGGTAAACATAGAAGATGTGAATCTCTCTTCATATCACTCAATATTTTCCCCTCGTTCTTAATTCTTGAAAGGTAATTCAACATATAGATCGATGCTAAAATCCCTGAGTCGGTATAAAAAAAGTTTTTGAAATAAAAGTGTCCAGAGTACTCAACTCCTAATCCAGCGTCATTCTCTTTCATCGCCTGTACCACAAAATAACGCCCCACTTTTGTCTCCACCACATTTTCATCGGGCATAGTTAACTGAGGGAGTGCTCTTACATCCACCACATAGGGGGCGCTGAAATAGCCTTTGATGTAATCGAATATTTCGTACGAACCTAGTGGATCCCCTAAATCGTCGAAAAAAAATGCCCTATCTCCGTCTCCGTCAAAGACCACTCCCATATCGACTTTATTCTTTACCACTTCGTTTTTCATAAATTCCGCTACTCCCTTGTCTAATGGATTAGGTCCGTGACCTGGAAAGTTGCCATCCATCTCGTCATTTATAAAAACTGCTTCTATGTTCTCCTTATCTTTAAGTAATTCTTTAACGATCAATCCGGCGGAACCATTAGATAGGTCAAAAAGAACCCTTACCTTCCCGGATGCATCCAAAAACTTTTCCAGAAATTTTGTGTATTCTTTTATATATTCCATTAGATTAACTTGAGCATCTCTTCGCCACTGATTGGTTCGCCCCCCTCTCCTGAAGCTTTAATTCCATTGTCTCCTTTTGGATTATGTGAGGCAGTTATCATAACGCCCCCAGACGCCCCAAGGTGATTGATCAAAAAAGTTAGCATGGGGGTAGTTATTATGCCAACATCCTCGATGGTTACCTCTTTAATCTCTAATAGGGCTTTCTTGGCTGATTCGTAGAGACTTGGAGAGCTATTGCGAACGTCTCTGCCCAATATAACCTTCCCTTTTTTAAAGACTTTTTCTCCCAAATTCTTAACCACAACATACACAAGCTCCTCATCCACCAATTGAGGATAGGCTCCACGGATATCATATTTCTTGAATGCTACTCTTTTGGGGCCTAAATCTATGCTCATTTAATAGTGATCGTATCATAATCACGCCTTTCCCTGCCATCCTTTTTGTTGTTAAATGATGGTACATGTCTAAGAAGGGCAAGCTCAAAAAAAAGGATATTCGCGAAGAGGAGAAGAGGGGGCTCCACCCAGACACAAAAGCCAGTATCTTGGCGGTTGTTTTCCTGGGGCTTGCTATTATCCTTTTTCTTTCTGGGTTTGGTTGGGCAGGTCCAATCGGTGAATATATATATTTGGGGCTCGAGACCTTACTCGGGTGGGGTTATTATCTGATCCCAACTGCCTTGGTTTTGATAGGCATCAATGCCCTTACTAAAAACAAACAATTTCTTGCTACCCCCACGATCGTCGGAGCAATATTCTTTGTGCTTTCAGGCTTGGGAATACTCGATATTATGTCCGAAGGAGCTGGCGGTTTAGCTGGAACGATACTAGGAAGTCTTGAGTCTCTATTCGGAAAAGGCGCTTCTTTGATAATCAACTTAACTATTCTTGCAGCTGCAGTGTTGGCTACCCTCAACGTGCCTATCAATATAAAACGGAAACCTAAAGATAAACCCCAAGAAGGAAAAGAGCCTCGTGTCATCATGCCTCAAGACATTGATGATCATCCAAGAGAAGAGACCCCTAACGACAGCAAAGAAGACACAAAACAAACGCCAAAGACAGAGGGGTTTGGGCTCTTCAGCGACAACGGATTAAAAGCTGCCCTAAAGAACTATAAATTTCCTCCTCTTAAGTTGTTAAAAACTAGCTCTGAAAAACCCCTGGTCGGAGATTTGAGAGCTAATGCCAATATCATTAAGCGTACCCTGGAGAGCTTCGGTATTCCGGTTGAGATGGGAGAAATTACTATTGGACCCAAGGTCACAAGGTATACCCTGAAGCCGGCTGAAGGCATGAAGCTCTCAAGAATTGAGGCCTTAAACCAAGACTTAAGTCTCGCTCTAGCGGCTCACCCCATTCGTATTGAAGCTCCCATCCCAGGAAAGTCACTAGTGGGTATTGAGGTGCCAAATAGGGTGGCCAGTATTGTTCGCCTAGGATCGCTCCTTAACTATCCTGAGTTTAGTAAGAGCAGCAACCTTACTATCCCCCTCGGAAGAGATGTGGCTGGAGAACCTATATTCACCAGTATCGCCAAGATGCCTCACATGTTGATCGCTGGTTCTACGGGTAGCGGAAAATCTGTATCTATTCACTCGTTGATTGTGTCTCTCTTGTATAAGAACTCTCCAGCCACTTTACGATTTATCATGATCGATCCCAAAAAGGTGGAGCTTTCTATATACGATGGGATCCCTCATCTTCTCTCGCCGGTCATTACCGAAGGCAAAAGAGCCATAGCCGCCTTGAAGTTCGCCATCCAAGAAATGGAGCGCCGCTATGAACTTCTACTGGAAGCAGGCAAAAGAGATATTGTTGGATACAACAAAGATCGAGATGATGATGTGTTGCCATATATGGTGATTGTGATAGATGAATTGGCCGATCTAATGAGTACATTCGGTCGGGAAGTAGAAAGCGCCATTGTGCGCTTAGCACAAATGGCTCGCGCTACCGGCATTCACTTAATAGTCTCTACCCAACGTCCTTCTGTTGAGGTAATCACCGGGCTGATTAAAGCTAACATCACATCGCGCATAGCATTGCAAGTAGCAAGCCAGGTGGACTCTCGTACTATTCTGGATCTTGCTGGTGCAGAAAAACTTTTAGGTGGAGGAGATATGCTATTTATCTCATCTGATTATTCAAAACCGAAACGTATCCAAGGAAATTTCATTGACGAAGAAGAAATCGCACGGGTAGTTAAATTTATTAACGCAGAAAACAGAGGAAGCATTGAGGATACCCTCAGCGAAGAGATGGGAGAAAGCCTCGATAAGCCCAACCTATACAATATGGATGGCGGAGATGATGACGATTTATACGATGATGCATTGGATGTAGTAATACGAGCAAAAAAGGCTTCTGCCTCTTTGCTTCAAAGAAGATTAAGGGTTGGATACGCTAGAGCCGCAAGGCTTTTGGACATCATGGAAGCTAAGGGTGTTATTGGGCCGGGCGAAGGGTCAAAGCCCAGAGAGATCTTGATAGATGTTCCGGATGCAGCTGTTGACGACTCATATAGCGAAGATGAGGATGAGGAAAATGACGAATATCATGGATGAGGTAGAGGATATTGTAGAGGTTCTAAAGAAGCTGATGAAGTCCAAGGGGGTCAGCGCAGCTAGACTAGCTAGCCTTACCGACGTTCCCAGTCGTTTCATAGACGCAATTCTTGAGGGCAACTTTGATCAGCTCCCCTCTCAACCATATATCAGAGGATATCTCTTTAAGATATCTACCGCCCTAGGAGCGGAGAATGACCATCTTTGGCAGATCTTCCGCTCTTCTGTGGAGGCTCTATCCTCTGGTGAGCATGACCGACTTCCCATCAACCGCTTCGCTCTCCAGAAGATGAGTAGGCCCATGATGATTTGGATCCTTGTGGGAGTCGTGGCTTTTTTACTAATCAGTTTGAATTTCAACCGCATTCTAGGGAAGCCCAGTATAGACGTTACTGTGCCCGACACTACCGAAGAGTCGGTCGCAACGGTAACTGGAACAATCAATCCAGACGATCAACTAACCTTAAATGGAGAAATAATCTATACTAATGATATTGGGGGTTTTGAGAAACAGGTTCAGCTTGAGCCTGGACTCAATACTCTAGAGTTTAAGGTTAAAAGATATCTAGGTAGAGAAACTAAATTAATAAAACAGGTTTTCTACCAACAGCCCATTATCGAAACAGAAAATGTCACCGACCAAGAAACCATCTAAAGAAGTAGGAGCAAAAGATCTAGACAACCTCCTCGAAACTCTTCGCACCAAATATGGCGAAGAGGCCATCATGAAACTGGGAGAGGCTAGAAAGGTAAATGTGGACTCTATCTCTACTGGTTCTTTGTCTTTGGACATAGCTTTAGGTATTGGTGGTTTTCCCAAGGGTAGGATTATTGAAATCTTCGGTCCAGAGTCTTCTGGCAAAACCACCCTAGCCCTCTCTACCATAGCGCAAGCTCAAGCTAAGGGAGGTAGAG
>Ga0210057_1004998_pt1 | contig 17251 bp, 28 predicted proteins | sample CryGeyCG2114_010_2_FD_183968 | JGI IMG/M metagenome (GOLD analysis project Ga0210057, IMG submission 183968) | Groundwater microbial communities from aquifer - Crystal Geyser CG10_big_fil_rev_8/21/14_0.10 (SPAdes) (version 2) | ecosystem: Environmental > Aquatic > Deep subsurface > Groundwater ...
TTTTCAAGCTCATAATTAGATAAAATATCTTGAAGAATTTCTTGGAGATTAGAAACATTTTCTAAACCTTTAAAAGAAATTCCTGATGCAATTGTTTCTTCAATCCTATCTTCAGTTGATTTTTTTTCAGAAAAACTAGACATATTTAATTGCATCTTATAGAGAATAAACTAATGAAATATAAATTTATTCCTTAAATTTCAAAAAGGCCAGAACAAAGACCCAGCATCGATTTATAGGCTCCGAAGATTCATTTTAAATGGATTTTCCATCTTTTAATCAAATTTGATAATAAGAATGGAACTATAAATTGAAATATAATAGTTGCCCCTACAAGAACAGAATATAAAGTCTGGGGAATCAGATTATTTTCAAATAATAATTTAATTATAACAATACTGGTACTAAACTTCACGGTTAAACTAACACCCATGATAATTGATTTCTTTACTCCCAACTCTTTCCTTCCCATAAAATAACTTACACAAATTTTTGTAATATTTGTTAAAGCTATAATAGCTAAAATAAGAAGAGGATATTTCAAGAGATAGAATATATCAGTATCTAACCCAACCCATAAAAAGAATATTGGTGCGAAAAATCCGTAAGCCATCGTACGCATTTCAGAATCAATAATATTCCATCTTTTCTTTGGGATAAAATTGTGTAACGCCATCCCTGCAAGAATTGCTCCTAAGGCTGCAGCCTCAGCTATTAACCCAATCCCAATAAAGGCAAAAATGAAAAAAATTACAAACAGAAAAAATGATGCAATTCCTTTAAAATGAATCTTTGCTGCTTGATATTTAAGTTTACTAAGGAGATACGCAGAGATAAATAACCCTAATAGAATACTTAATGTAATTATAATTTTGGTTTGTGTGTGTCCCGCTATATTTCCTAATAAAATCGTAAGAATAATGATGGTTACGACTTCAATTATGTCGTCTAAAACTCCTATACCTAATATAATTTGACCTAGTGGTTTTTTTGTAAGTTTAAATTCATCAAGAATCGGTAACAGAATTGCTTCTCCAACAGTTGCAAATGAAATTGCAACTAAAATAGAAATGGTCCAAGAGATATCAAATAAATAATGAACTAAGAAAGTTCCAAAAAAACCTTCTGCGAATATAATTGCCAGTGTTGTTTTAATGATAAATCCTTCCTTCTTACGAATTTCTTTAAAATTAATTTCAAATCCAATAATAAATAAAAGAAAATACATTCCTAACTGTGCTAAAAATACAAATGATTCTGAACTCGTAATCGCTTTAAATGGATTGTATGCTGCTAAACCGAGACCTATAAGGAGAGCAGAAAAAATCCAAGGGATACGAATTCGTTCTAGAAATCTTCCAACTAAAAAGGTAAATAAGAATACGCCCGCAAGAAAAAGGATTAAATTCATTATAACTCCTTTAATTTTTTAGCCAGAGGTAACAAATCTTTTAATACTGCCATAAATGGAAGTAAACCCACATTACTTAAAGATAAACTTGGTCCTGCAATAATTTTGTTTATACGTGCAATCAAATCATTTAATTCTATTAAAACCATTTCAGATGTTTGTTTTCCCTTTTTATAAAGATCTAGTTGAACTCCTAATGAATCCACATCACCTCCTAGTTTTCCAACAAAGTACGATGTGTCCAATATTAAAGCTGATTCATGGGGTTTGACATTTTGTAAAAAATTATTAAATTTAGTTTTATCCTCATTAGAAATTAGAGAATCGTCTATGATTGTTTTGATAGTTTTTTTAACTCGGTCAAAAGATTGAGACACTCTTCTTCCCGCATTGTTCGCTCGTTTTAAATTTATATTAGCATTTCTAAGGTTCCTTTTTTCCAAATGTGATTTTAAATAATCTAAATCATTAAGAGCATCTGAAAAATGTTTTTTCATTGCACCACACTGTCCTAAAGTAGTATTTATCTCCTCTAAAAAGCCAGCATATTTATTTCCCATATTTAATCCTTATTTTAAATTATCACAAATGTTGTTCATCCCTTCATAAATTCTTTTTGTATTACGAAGTTCTTTTAATGTGATCTCAATGTGCTTTAATCCTGTGGATTCATCCACATTTTTCTGTGCTATATCTAACTTATCTTTTGCTTCTTGTAAGAATGTTACACAAATTTCAGAGGTAGGATTTTCATCAAATTGGTCACAAATTGATTTATATTTTTCAAATTCATCTTTAACTTCTTGTAATTCACGTTGTTCTATTGTAATAACTTTTTGTTCTTGGTCTTTTACAAGACCTTCGGCACCTAAAATTTCTTTCTCTGAAATAATTTCTTTTTCTAAGAAATGGATTTCATGTGCTAATTCTGTTAATCTATTGGCACAAAATTCCGTATTATAACTAATTTGTTTTTCAAGAAGTGGTTCTTGCCCAATACTATCTTCTTTGATGGTAAATCTCTCTGCAACAAATACAAAATAAAAAATGATAATTATTAATAAAATTAAAATTGTAAGACCTAGTTTAAACTGAAAATCTGTAATCTGCCTCTTTTTTTTTAACATCTGATATACTTTGGAATAGATTAAAGATAATTATAAATTATATAAACATTGTGGTGAAGGTATTGGAGAGATAAAGCATAAATTTATTGATTTGATACCCATTTGATCAAAAGAAAAAAAAATTATTCCATAAATTTACGCATCGCAGGATGCATATCCATCATGTGTTGTTTTGCGATTTCTTCGTAGAGTTTATAGATAATCATTACGGATAATAAAAGTCCTGTTCCGCTTGATAATGCACCAGATAAATCTGCAATTGATGCAAGTAATCCTACTGAACCACCACCAATTATGGTTAATGGCCAAATGTATCTGCCCAAGATTTTTTCTAAGACACGTTCGTCTCTTCTAAATCCTTGCATTTGTAATCCTGAAGATAATATTTGTTTTGCTTGAGATTTAGGATCCATACCTGCTGTCTGCATCCAGAACACACTGAAAACCATGGAACCAATTACCATCAATGAAACATAAGTAACTGCTTGACCAATTTGTAATAAGGTTAATGACCCTTGCTGAATTAAAGCAGCGGCTAAATTTTGATGAGAGGTCCATAATACAATTCCGGATGCTGGATTTTGACCTGCAAAGGTTCCTAAAATTGGATACCCTATATTCTCAAAAAGACGTGCAAATAATTGAATATTAGCAAGTAAGGCTGCAACTAAAATTACTGGAATGTTTGAGGTATAAAAAAAGTTTAATGGCCATCGCATGCCATATCCACGAACTTTACCAAATGAAAGAGGAATTTCTACTTTCATTGCTTGACCATAAACACTTAAAGCGAAAACTACGACAGTACTTATAATTCCTGCTAACATTAAACCCACGGTTGTAACATCACCAATTGAAAGAGATTGAAATATTGCTGGGATCGCTCCAGATGCAATTTCGGATCCAGGAGTTGGAATGAAGTTAAATAATCTGATCATAATTTGTTGTGCAACTCCAGCTACAATGAATAAACTTAAACCACTGCCAAAACCCCATTTTGACACAACTTCGTCCATAAACATAATTAATAAACCACCTAAAATAAGTTGTATGATTAATAATGCTTGAAGTGTGAAAATTTGACTTTTTGCTAAAGGAAGTGCACCTGCTGCAAATAGAACTAAGAAACCACCTGTTACAGGATCATAATATCCACCTGTTGAAAGTCCACCCATTGCCACATAAATAATTGCTTCAAAGATGATGAAAAAGATACTTAATAATTTCTGTAGACCTTGAAATCGTTTTTTACCTTCAGAAGTTGATAAATCCAAACTCATAATTCCTGTACCTGAAAGTAATTGTAACACAATAGAAGCAGTTACAATTGGACCAATTCCTAAAGAAATAATACTTCCAAAAGATGCTCCTAAAATAATAGATAAAAATTCAAAATTTGCTAAAGCATTATTTGCTAAACCAAATAAGGGAATATGTCCAAGAATATAAAACAAAACTAGAATAAGCAACGTCCATTTTAATTTTTCTTTAAAGGGAATCCGTTGTTTAGTCCCTTTTACTTCTGGAAGATTTCCAATGATTATATCGAAGAGACCCATTTTAATTATAAATTATGAACCAACTTATGTTGGTTCTTCTGTTACTTTAGTATGTAAATGCTTAGGCACAGGTGGTTTAACTACTTTGCGTTTCAGTATCTCCCACTTGATTTGCAATCAAAACATGTCCACCCGCGGATTCTACCTTTTCAATTGCAGCTACAGATGCTGTTGCAACTGTTAATTTTAATGCTACATTGGTTTTTCCGGTTCCTAATAATTTTTGAACACCTAATTTTGCTAAATCAATCACGTAAATATTACCTTCTTTTATTGCTTTTCCCTCAGCAACTAAATTTTCTACTTTAACTGCTGTAAAGAAAGATACATTAATGCTTTTAATCATTTCAATTGTTCTTCTTGGTCTAAAACCTTGTCTTCCAGCTAAAGGTTGACGTTTTTTATGTCCTGCACGTTTACCTAAACCTGCATTACCGCGACCACCCCGACTACCTGCACCACGTCTTTTCTTTCTGTGGCCACCACCATGGGTTGTATGTGCCCTGTACTTATTAACTTTTTTGGATTTTCTGACTACCATTTTAATTATAACATTCTCTCAATGAGATCATTCATTTTGTTACCACGATTTCCTAAACTACCGCCAGCTTTAAATGCAACTTTGATTCCTTTACGACCAAAGCCTTTACGAGGAGGGTTCAAACGGAAATATGGTTTGTATTTTTTTCCATTAATTTCTAAAAATTTATAGGAATATTTTTTCTTCCCATCTTGTTCTCGGCCTTGAAATTCTGTGCCTCGTTTTTCAACTAACTTATTATATGTTTCTTCTGAGATTTCTCCATATGCAATATAATCTTTTACTTTCTTAATCATACCACGATTTACGGGATTATCCACAATAACAACACAATGATTTTTTCGCGTCAAATGAAGCATTTGTAATGTATCTTTCACTTGTGCAGATACGTCTACAAGACCACGAACTAATACAATTGCAATTTTTTCTCCTGTTGAAGCTTTAGGCTCTGTTTTTTGATTTATAGACTTAGCATGTGTACTTGCAGGTTTACTGCTTTGTTCTTTTTTAGATTGATTTTCTGTTGTCATTTTATGCTTCTACGTTAATTTCTGTTTCTTCAGCTTTAATTTCTTCAGCTGTTTGAATGATTGGCATGTTTGTTTCTTTTAACTTTCCTTCAATTAATCCTAATTTAGATGTATCTTCGGGTTTTACTTTAACTTCTGAAAGTTTCTTTAATGCATCCATCAATGCATAAATCATATTTAATTTTGTTTTTGTTTGGCCTTTCGTCTTACTTCGGATGTCTTTGATTCCTGCCAATGTAAGAATTTTTGCACATTCTTTTTCTACACGTAATCCTGTACCTCTTGGTGCAGGTATTAATTTGATTCTTACGGATCCACATCTTCCTTCAACTGCAAATGGAATAGAGTTTGGTTCACGTACATCTGTTTCCCAACTTCCACATCCTCTTCTTATTCTCATTAAATTTAATCTTGCTTTTCGTTTTGCTTTATCTCTTGCAGGAACTGTTTCTTTACTTTTCCCTAAACCCATTCCAATGTAACCATTCTTGTTTCCAACAACAGCACATGTCATAAAACTAATAGAATTTCCTTCTTTAGTTTTCTTCTGAGTTTGACGGAAAATTCTTCGTTGCCCCCCACCAAATTTTCCTTTTGCTTGACCAATTAATAATAAGTCTTCTTCTAATCCTGGAACTAAATGATCAATAATTTCTGATTCAAGCACATTTTGGTTAGTATCAAATATTTGATCTAAGTTTATAACTAATCCTTCTTGTACTTGTTTACCTAATAATGTAGTTGGAACCCATGCTGCTACCGGTTTTTCCTCACGAGGTTTTCGTTGTTTGCGTGGATCGTCCCTTTTTCTTTTTTGCTGTTTTTCGTCTGCCATTATATAATTATCCTAATATTTTTTTCTTTACTTCCTCGAAGTTTTTGGTTATATCTTCCGGATGTGCGTTTGCTTTTAAATATTGCCCAAATACGTGGTTATATTTTTCTTGATTTTCTGATTTTAATTTTTTTGCGTATGAAGCTACATGTGCGCCTGTCAATCGTTCTTTTGAAGGAAAGATTTTTTCATCACCATGTTTAATTTGTAATCCTGAATCTACAATTCCTTTAAGGAATGCAAAATGTTTTCCACCATGTAAGATTGATTGGTTCCCACTATCAAAAACAACTTCTTCTTGTTTTGCATCTACTGCTTTCTTTCCAATTAATAAACCTGTTAAATATGCTGCAGAAATATTCTTTAAAGAATATTTCCATCCTAATTCTCGTAAAGCAGATGAATCCATTCCAATTGCTACACGATCACCTTCTGGGAAAAACTGAATTATTTGCACAATTACTTTTTGATTTGTAAGACGTACAACTAGACGAGACTTCTGAGAAAGTAATATTTTCAAACGTCTATGATAGTTTGTTTTACCTTCTTTTTTTCTTCGAAAAGGTACAGATTTTGGTTTTCGTGTTGCCATTTTTATTTATAATTATTTTTTCTTCTCCGTAGACTTAACTGCGGGGCTAACAACTTTGTTGCTTTGCTCCTCAAATAATTTGTGTTCTGTTAAATATAATTTAATGTGACGTTTATTTCTAAAATAACCACCACTACTTTTACGATAAAGATCTTGATATGTTTTGGGAACGACTAACCCATTCACTTTCAACTCTTTAAGGAACTTCCGTTGAGTTCTTATTTTTGCCATCCATCTATCTTTTCCTGAAACAGAGGCATATTTTTTCCCTTTCTTGGTACCTGCTCCTTTCTGTCGTCCTTTACGTTTTTGTGCTGCATTTTTTCTTGCACCGGCACGTGAATGTTCATTTGCACCAGATTTGACAATTCTTTTAACTGCAATTAATCCTCTAATATCAGCACGAGTAATTGCTTTTTTAATGTCTTCTAAAGCTCCGGCTAGGAATTTCACCTTTTTAGGTGAAGTTTTCATGATGTCCGCTGCTAATCGTTTTTTGGTTTTCATTTTGAATTATTATTGGGGTTTAATTATTGTTTTTTCGGCAGCAGATTTCTGTTCTTTCTGCTTTTCCCCTTCTTGCTGAACTTTTTCTTCAACAGAGGCATCCTCATTTTTCTTTTCTTGAGCTGCTTTTTTTTCTTTTTCTGCTGCGTTCTTTATTTTTTCTTCTTCTTTCTTAGATCTTACACTTAATCGTTCTTGTTTTGATTTTTTTCGTATATCAAATGCAGATTTAATCTTACTAAGTAAAGATGAAGTATCTCCTTGTGATAAGGTTATATTTTTTTCTTGAACTAAGGATAATAATTCTAAACGTTTTTTATTCCCTAATTTTCCTGAGATTAATGCACTTTCCTCAGCAGGATTTAAATTAGCAAGATCTTCTACAGTCTTTATAAGCCTTGGGAGTAATCCATGTTTATCTAAACCATACACTTCTTTTGCAGATCCATAACCAGGACCAGGTAACACTGGTTTTCCTTTGTGCATTTGACGTACAGGGGAATGTTTTCCACGAGGGAATCTCCATCTACGTTTTACACCATGCCCAAATTTCCATTCTTTAACTACGAATGTAGGTTTACGTTTGCTGGTTTTTTTACGAAGTTCTTGTAATTCTGTTTTTGCCATATTCTTATTTTGCTTTTTCAGTAATATATAATCCATCTTGGAAAATACGCCTGTCTCTGTTTGTAATTCTACATAAATTTTCAATTTTTGATGCTGCTTGACCAGCTAACTCTTTATTAGGGCTTGAAATATCAATTTCTATACCATTTACTTTTACGCTTGTTCCTTGAGGTAACATTACTCTTCGTGGAACTGCTTCACCAAGGAAATTTTTAACAATTAATTCTTGACCAGACATAGTAACATTCATAGGGAAATGGCCGGAACAAATTTTAACTTTATATTTGAATGGTTCAAGAACACCCTTCGCCATATTTTTCATATGAGCAGTGTATGATCCTAAGATTGTTTTTTCTCGTTTTGTTGCTTTTGCTGCTTTTAATATAATGTGATTTCCTTCTATAGTTACTTTAATTCTAGGATGCGCAAAGTCTCGTTCAACTTCTCCTTTAGGTCCTTTTACTTTAAGCACAGTTCCCTCTAGATTTGCGGTTACGCCATTCGTAAGTTCAACTTCCAGTTGTAAATCTTGTTTCATTTTTCTAATAACAATATGCTAATAATTTCCCACCAGTTTCCTGAGTTTTTGCTTCATTATGTGTAATTACACCTTTTGGAGTAGATACAAGTAATAATCCAAAATCTTTCGCAGGAAGATATCGTTTTTCCCATTTCTCAAAACCATTCTTCTTTGTTGAAAACCTTGGCTTAACAACACCACATTTGTTGATGTTTCCTAATAAATTAATTTTTAGGATTCCGCCTTTCCCGTCTTCAATTTCTTCAAACGTACCAATATACCGGTGTTCGTTCATGATTGTTAAGATTATCTTAATCATTTTTGACGCTGGCTTAATAAGTACTTCGCGCTTCCCTACACGTTCTGCGTTCAAGATTTTCGCTAATGCCGCTGCCAATGGATCGTTTAACATTTTCTTTTATTTCCTCTTAATTATATTTTTTGAATCCTAAACCCACAGCCATTTCTCTGAAACACTGTCGGCAAATTTTTAAATTATATTTGCTGATGTGGCCACCCATTCTTCCACAATTAGTACATTTTCGGTTTGCGATTCCACATGATCGTTCTTTAGGAGCGTTAAATTTGGCGTATTTCTGCTTCTTGATTGGTTTCGCGTCCAGTTGCGTAAATGCCTTTTTCCAGTTGCTTGTAGTCATATTATTGGACCTCTACTCCTAAACTTTGTACAAATGAAATTGCATCTTCTTTTGTTATTTGATGGTTTTTACCTATCTTAGAGATGTTCTTTTTTCGTTTTTTCACACTATAGCCTGGCCTTTCTAAGGTCACAGCCACTTCAAAACCCATAATTTTTAATTCTGGATCATATTCCATACCTTCAATTTCAATGTATTCCGGAATTCCAAATGAAAAGTTTCCTTTTTCATCAAATGATTTTATAGATAATTGATTTTCTTTTGCAACAAATAATCGTTTTAGTAATACTTCTGCACCTTCACGAACTGTTACCTTAGCACCAATTGCTAATCCAGGACGTAAACCCCATGTAGGAATTCTTTTCTTTGCTAAGGTTTTTATTGCTTTTATAGGTGTTAATTTTTGCAATAATTTGATCCCTTTTTTTAATTGGTTTTCATCCTTTCCTGCACCCAAATTCATAGTGAGTTTTGCTACACTAATAGTCCTCATTGGATTTGAAGATTCTTTTGGTACAGATTGTTGTTGTTTTTTTTCAGCCATTTTTATTATTTGGAGTATAATGTAATCTTAGACTCTTTTTCTCCCAAGACAAAAAGATATGATTTAGTTGTTTCAATATCTTTTTTATGTGTAGTGTAGGTTGCTTCAGTTCCTCTAATTTCTTTTAAAATCCCTGAGTTTCCACCATGTTTACCTTTTGTTAAAAAGACAAAATTTCCTTCTTTTAATGGAAGAACTTCTTTTACTTCTAATTTAGGTAAACTTAAAACAAATGTATCTCCTACATTTGCTTTTTGATCTGAAATGATATTTTTTCCATCATATAAATTATATTGTAATTTGCCTTTTGGTAACATTGTTTTTCCCACAATTTTACATGGTTTTAAAGATGATTCTTTTTCGTTGATCTCTTGAATTACTAATCTTCCTTTATCGTCTAATAAAACACGATATGATTTTTTTGTATCTACTATAGTAATTACATCAAATAATCCAACTAAATGTCGGTGATCTTTTTTTCGTTGTCCATCAACTAAAATATTTTTACGATTCAAAACCTTCTTCGCTTCACTCATTGTTGATACTAAATTTAAGTTATCTCGTAATATTACTCCTAAAGACATGCCAAAATATAGTGAATGTGCACCTGGTTTTGGCCGCGTAATAAATGTTTCTGCCTTACGATCAATAACCCATGTCCGTGGTGTTGCGATTCTTTTTAAGTGATTTTTCATTTTGAAGTCTTCTCCTTAGTATTCTTGCCTTCAGCTTTTTCTACTGGTTTTTCAACAGCTGCTGGAGATAATTTTAATTTTCGTTTTTTATCTTTCAAAATTAATTCCATAATCATTAAATTTGAAGGGGATAATGACACAAGGAATTTTGTACCATTTTTTTTGATTTTTTCAATACCCGTAATATAAACTTTTTCACGTTTCAAATCTACTTTTTCAACTTTACCTTCTCTCTTGGTAAATTGACCTCGCATTATTTGAACTTTGTCTCCTACCCGTACTTGAGTAGTTCGCGTGTTATGTTTCTTTCGTAAATCTGTAGATAAATGTACTCTCATTAATTTTTGTCTCACATGGAGTGGCACATTATAACGATAACTACGCTGTTTCCGCGGTTGTGTACTTTTATTCCAAGTTTTTACGAATGCCATTTTTATTTATAAGATCATGTTTGCAACTTTTGCCACTGCTGGCCATCGTTCTGCAACTTCTTTTGCGATTGGGCCTTTGAAAATAGTTCCTTTAGGATTTCCTTTCAAGTCTTTTAATACCACAGCTGCGTTGTCTTCAAATTTGACATGTGTGCCGTCTGCTCTTCGGTATTCTTTTCGTTGTCGTACAATGATTGCAGGTACAACGGTTTTTCTCATTTCTAATTTTCCTTTTCTTACGGAAGCCATTACTAAGTCGCCAACTCCTGCTGCAGGACTTCTTCCTTTCACAGTTTTGTGACCTTTTACGGATACAATTTTAAGAACTTTTGCGCCAGAGTTATCACAAGTTCTAAGTTCCGCCTGTAACGGGAGTGAACGTGTAACTCTACCTTTTAGTGCTTTCATTCTTTTTTAACCTCAATTTCAACCACACCTAAAATGATATGATTTTTTGTTTTACTTAATGGCCTAGATTTCGCTACGATTACTTCTTGACCTATTTGTGCATCAACACATTGTGGATTATGAACTCTCATACGTGAACGACGGGTTTCGTAACGTTCATACTTTGGTACAAAGTATGGTCTAAACCATTCAATTGTTGCGGATCCATTAATATCTTTTTTCATTACTTTTCCGGTGAATAGTTCTTTCTTTACGTTAATCTGTCCATGGAAAGGACATTTTGCGTCCGTACAATCTCGGTTCGGTGATTTTACACCGAATATTTCTTTTGCCATTGTTTTTTTATCCTTTAACCCGTTCTTCGGGTCGTTTTATGAGGTCTTTTCCTTCAATCCGAAGGTCTTTACCTTTGATTGTAAAGCTGATTGCGTTTTTCATCAATGTTTTGATTGTTCCTTGAACATCAACCATGATTGTATGTTTGGTTTCGTCGACAACTTTTCCCTTTACTCCATTTAATGAGGGGTTTGTTGCGTCAACAACAACAATTTCTTCACCGATAAGTTCGTGAGGATATGTTGCTTTAACCATTCTATGAAAGCTCTATGGTTTCTTCAGGAAACCCAAGATCCACAAGGGCAGCTTTGATCCGTGATTTGTGATCGCCTTGTAAAGCAATCTCGCCGGTTTTTGCGGTGCCACCACATGCAAATTTATTCTTCAATTTTTTACACATTTCGTCAACATTTGCATCTTTTGTGATGCCGGAGACAATGGTATATTTTTTTCCGAATTTTCGCTTTTCAATTTTGATCGTGATCTTAGATTGTTCACGAGCAATGGATTCACAGACACAAAGATCTTCGGGTAGACCACATTGATTACATACGCCAACCATTAGTTCTTTTGTGCCTCTTTTTCCTTTAGCAATGTTAAGATTCTTGCTATGTTTTTCTTTGTTTTTTTGATTTGACCAGGGTTACTTGCTACTGCACCACCAGCCACTTGAGCATTTAGTTTTAGGAGTTCTTTTTTAAACTCTCCTAATTTTTCATCGATTTCTTTAGGAGATAGTGCACGAAGTTCTTTTGTAATCTTCATTCTTGTTTCTCCTCCCTTTCTTCTTTAGCCTCTTCTTGAGGTTTTTGTGATTGTGGTTCTTCAACAGGGACGTCTTCAGATTTAACTTCTTCTGAAACTTTTTCTTGAACTTTTTCTTTAGATTTTTTTGTTTCTATAGCAAAATCTCCTTTTTTCTTGGAAGTTTTCTTCTTTGTTGCTTTTTTCTTTATACCTTTATCAACTTTCTTATCTTCTGTGATTTCTTCTATAATTTTAATAGGTTCATCTAAGATTTCCACGTGATCGGGAAGGACAATATTTGGAGGCATGATAGAAACACGAACTCCAATAATACCTGTTTTTAATAATGCAGTTTGTTGTGCTTTATTTACACTACTTACAGCAACGTCTCCACATTTCTTTAAATATCCTTGATAAAATCTCCAACTTCTGGCTCTTGCACCGGGAATTTTACCTGATAAAACAACTTCAACTCCTAATGCACCTGCTTGCATAATATTTTCTAAAATTTTATGCCCAATACTTTTGAATCGTGCGGAACCGAAACGTTCTAATGAACCTGCAATTCGAGATGCAACAATATTTGCATCAAGGAAATATTCTTTAATTTCTGCAATTTCAATTTGTGGATTTTCTAATTTAAATTCTCTCTTTAAATATTGTGTTAATTCTCGGATATTTGATCCTTTTGAACCAACAATTAAACTAGGTCGTGCTGCTTGAATTATTATTTTTTCTCCTAAAGGGATTTTTTTTAATACAATGCTTGAGATTCCTACTCCTTTTAGTTTATTCTCTAGATATTTCTTAATGTAATATTCTTTTGTTTTTTGTTGGATGAAATCTCTTTCAATCATTCTTTGTCACCATCACGTAATGTGCCATTCTTTTGTAATTGTTCAAATAGTTTTTCGGCTTTTGAAGTTTCTTCTTTATTTTTCTTTTGTTCCTTTTGTTTTACATTTAATTCTGCCGCTTTTTTCTGTGCTTCTTTGAGTAAATCTGCAGCTGTAACTACGGGCTCTTTTAATTTTTGTTCCATTGATAATGCAGCTTGTTTCATTTCTTCTGCTTTTAAATCTGCTTCTCCTGCAAATACTTCAAATATTTCAGTAATAGATTCTTTTACATTTACCTTTTGAGATTCTTGTTTAACTTCTGTCTTATGAGTTTCTACTTTTGAAGATGAGGATTTATTCTGTGATGATTTTGTATCTTTTTTCTTAGTAGACATTTCTTTAATTTCAATTTCAATGTGACTTCGTTTTGTACCTTGTCTATGTCGTCCGCCACCAGCAGGTTCTGAAGCTTTGTTTGCAAGTAATTTTGTAATTTTCAAACTTGAAGTATTCAAACCTTTTGCTTGTGCATTTGCTTCTGCGGATTTTATTAATTGTAAAAATTCTGCTGCCGCTTTAATAGGATATCTTCCCGCCATCATACCGGTTTTATGACCCATATCGCGATTGAATTTTTTGAAAGGAACTGCTTGTTTTTTTACAAGAACTTCTTCTAGGAATTTTTTTGCAAAAGTCGTAGATCTGAATCTTAAATGACGACTGATTTCGATACCTACTTTTGTTGAAATATGGATATTCGTTCTTTTAGCCAAAGCGAAATTTCCTGTTCCTTGTTGTGTTTTTTGTGCCATGTTTTATAATTATCTTGCTGATGTTGATTTACTTGATCTTGTTGCACCTACACCTGCTGAACTATGTGAAACTGATTTTCGTGTATGTGCAAATTCACCTAAATAATGACCTATCATTTCCAAAGTGATTGTAATTGGAGCAAAATCTCTTCCTGTATAAACACGGAAAGTTTTCCCAATCATTTTTGGTAAAATAACCATATCTCTACAATGGGTTTTAAGGTTATCTTTTCCTGTTTCTAAATTTTTAAGTAAGATTTTTTGTGCATCCGTAAACCCTCGTGTTAAAGTTCTCCGTTGACGGGAAGGAATGTATTGTAAAAACGCTTTCAAATCTAACATTTTTACTTCTTCTTCATTCATGTTATTCCAAGTTAATTCTTTTTTTGCCATTTTATATGATTATCCTATTTTTTCCTACCTGTTCTTCGCGGAGCAATCTTACCTACTTTACGTCCTGGAGGTGCACTTCGTGGAGATAATGTAGGTCGTCCTTTAATGTGAGAACATTTTCCACCAAATGGATGGTCTACTGCGTTCATTGAAATACCACACACGATTGGCCATAATTTGTTTTTAGCCTTCATTTTGTAAAATTTTGTACCAGCTTTCAAGAAAGGTTTATCAGTTCTTCCAGATCCTGATAACACTCCAATTGCTGCTCTACAATTTGGAAGGAATAATTTTTCTTTTTTTGAAGGTAATACTACGCTAATACCTTTTTCGGATTTCGCAACAACTTTCGCTGCAGTTCCTGAAGTTCGTACTAATTTTCCACCATCACCTGGATGTAATTCTACGTTATGAATTAATGTTCCTTCTGGGATTTCACTTAAAGGTAAAACGTTTCCAACCTTGACTTCATTGTTTGGACCAATTGAAATCATGTCGCCTACTTTGATACCTTGAGGTGCGAATGCAAGACCTTTTTCGCCTGTTAAATATGACACTTCCATTAAAGGAGTGGAATGCCCTTGACAATGGATTAAATCGATAATTGTTCCAGAGGTTTCTAATGAAAGATATTTAACTGCACCCTTATACCTAAAGCTAGGTGCCTTGTAGGTGTTTGTTCCACGTCCTCGTCTTTGTTGAATTAGTCGTTTACCCATTTTATATTTAGATTAATCCTAGATCTGCACTTACATCTGAAGCTAAACTGTCCCCAGATAATTTGACATAAGCTCTTTTTTGACCTTGGATTGCATTTTGAATATTAACACTTGCTACTTTCACTTTGAATAATTCTTCAACTGCTTGTTTTACGTCGCGTTTTGTTGCACGAGCATGTACGACAAAAGTTAATTTATTATCAAATTCAATTTGTCTAATTGCTTTTTCTGTTGATAAGGGAAATTTGACAATCTGGTACGGATCAAACTTAGGTTTTTCCTTTTGTACAGGTGATTGTTGTTCTTCTTCTGCCATTTTATTGGAATAAGTTCTCCTTACTTATTGTTTCTAATGCCTTTTCAGTGTATAAGGCGATTCTTCCAGGTTGTGTCCCCGGTGCAAGCATTTCTGCATTCAATGATTTTACGTGAACAATATCAACTCCTGGAAGATTTTTCGCTGCTTTTTCAAGACTACAATCTCCTGAAACAACTACTAAAGGCCCTCTTTTCCGACGATATTTACGTCCTCGTAATTTACCAATACCTGCACGAACTTTTTTAATTAATGATCGGTCTAATTCTTCTTTTAATCCTAATTTTTCAAAGATTGATTCTACTTCTTTTGTTTTGATTATGTTTTCAAATTCTGCAGCTAGCACAAAAGGATATGTTTCTGGAATTTTGTGCCCACGAGAAGTAACTAATACTTTGTCTAATGATGCACCCATTGCGGATCTGATTGCTTTTTGATTTTCTTTTTGATTGATTTTTTGTTCAAAGATTTTTTCTGCCTTTGGTGCATGAGATCTTCGACCACCACGTGTTTGAGGAGATGTAGCACCTACCCAAAACATTCGTGTTCCTCTACGACTAAGAATTTTTCTGTTAACACGACTAATTCCAAAACCATAACAACCACGATAATTTCTTCGTCGTTTACTTACTGTTGAACTATATCTTTGACCTGCTTCAGGATCTGTTCCATATGCTTGTCGTGCTACACTTTGTAATGCAAGAACTGCACGTCTAATTAAATCAGGACGATATTCCTCAGAAAACTGTGAAGGTAAATCTACATTACCTTGGGTTTTGTTCTCTTTATTTAGGATTGTAACTTTCATTTTATGCAGAGATGAATGCAACCTCTGGTGCATCTTTTGTAACTTTGATATTTGGTCTGATGGATTTTGTTAATACTAAAGCTCGTTTTTTAGATCCAGCAACAGAACCTTTCACTAAAACGAAAGAGTTTTTTACAACACCATATTTTTGAATACCACTATCTGGTGTGACTTCTGAACCATCATCACCAATTTTAATAATTTGTTTATTATATTCTGTTCGTAAATGGTAACCCATTTTACCTGCTTGTGCTACACGATAATCAACTCTTTTTGGAGTCCATGCACCTAAGTTTCCAATTCCACGTTTAGTTTTTTCGGATTTATGTTGCCTTATTGGAACACCATATCTTTTTACTGTTCCCTGGAATCCTTTTCCTTTGGTCACACCATGAACATCTACCTGGTTTCCGGGAGAAAATACATTTTCAATACTAATTTCTTTACCTAAATTTTCTTTTGCATATACTAATTGATCATTTTTATTTCCACCAAGAACCATTTCTAATAATTTTGGTTTCTTTGTACCAAAACCTGCTTTAGAAGGAGTTGAGTGAACTAATAATTTAATTGAATCAAAATCTTGGATATCTTCAATTTTCTTTCCAGGTTTTTTAGGAAGAGTTAAGGTTCGTGAGATATTCTTATCAAATTTTTCAGAAAGAACAGATGATACTTTTCGTGAATTTTTATAAAATGAAACGCCCACAACAAACATAGGAGGGCATTCAACAATTGAAACGGGCATTGAAATTTTTTCTCCCTTAGTTAATGATTTTGGACGATTGTCAACTACCATTAAATGAGTCATTCCAGCTTTATATCCGATGAATCCTAAAGGTTTCACTTGATTTTCAGGGGCCCAGGATCTTACACGCACAAGACTATGTCTAGACCTTTTACGCGGCCAAAATTGCATACTTCCACATCTCGGTTTGTGTATATTTCCCATTTTAGATTATTATTTCTATTGAGCTTGGTTTATGCGTTATAATCAACCTATTGCGGTTCACATCAAAGAATTTTACTGTGATGTTTGCCTTTTCAGGTCACTATACCTCAATTATTTATTCGCTTGTACGAATAGTGTAATTGACGCACTTTATGTGTAATACCCTTGATGAACGCAATTGGTTTATAAATATTGCGGTTATTTTGATTATTTTATACATGATTATTTTAGAATTAATTACAATTGAAGTTCCTTAACTTTCTTTAATACTATCTGCGCATGGCCCTTCGCCTTAACATTTTCCCATATAAAAGCTAATTTTCCCTTTGGATTAATAAGATAG
>Ga0210057_1004999_pt1 | contig 17250 bp, 22 predicted proteins | sample CryGeyCG2114_010_2_FD_183968 | JGI IMG/M metagenome (GOLD analysis project Ga0210057, IMG submission 183968) | Groundwater microbial communities from aquifer - Crystal Geyser CG10_big_fil_rev_8/21/14_0.10 (SPAdes) (version 2) | ecosystem: Environmental > Aquatic > Deep subsurface > Groundwater ...
TGTTTCCGCCGGATCGAGTATAAAATCCCACCTACCAAAGAACACCGTACCTATAATCGCGCCAAATATAAACGTCATTGTAAGGATCACCAGCCCTATGATACTGTTTGTTATCATTTTTCTTGCTTTCTCTAAGTTTTTGCTATCTCCCTGTGAGTTGATCATATGATAACCCGCAAGTACAAACTCCAGCAGTGCAAAAAGCCCCAAACCAACAAAGACCAGTCGTATGCCACCGTTGATGAATGGCACCAAACCCGTACTATAATCCCCACCACCTGTTGGCGGATTTACTGTTCCTACCCAAGGGGGTACTTGTGCTAAAAAATGTTCCATATTAAAAAACGAGCCCCATATATCGAGCAATTATTTGCACAGCCCAATATGCGACAACAACTAATATCATCCCTATGCTGCTGCTCACGAAAGCCTTTTTTGCTTTACCAATCTTTTCTTCTTCACCATCCGACGTAATATATTGATACGATGCGTAAACCATTGTAAACATAAACATCACACCAGCACCTAAACTAATAAGTTTTACCACTAAGTTAATAAGGCTTCCTATAGAAGTAAAGTTCGCGGCTGGTAAAAAAACTTTATCTATGTCAACTTCTGCTAAGTACATGTCATTACTCTAGTACAAACAGCCCTTGGTGTCAATGCAATAGTGAGTAGAAGCAAGGTAAGGGGGAGCTCAACGATACATGAGGGGTTTGTCAGAGCTGGTATTGGCAGGCACCAAACTCATTTTTCTGTTTTTTTTGTCTATTCGCTCGATATACACTGCTATGTTTTTATTCACGTCTATGTTCGTGTCCGCGCTAATTTTAGAATTATGGATAAGACCCTCAATCCCAGATTCAAGGCGCACAAAATACCCATACGCTTCTTTACGTGTTACCATGCCTTTAAATTCTACGTCCTTAGGATATTTTGTTTCAATCTCGTCCCATGGATCCTGCTCTAATCTTTTAAGTGAAAGCGTCAATTTATAATCGTGTTCATTCTTTTTGAGAACCATTGCTTTTACAGTACTTCCCTCTGTTGCATATGTTTTTGGATCACTCACTTTTTTCCACGAAATCTCAGAAATATGAATAAGTCCCTCTATCCCATTTACTTCGCAAAAAATACCGAAATCCGAGAATCCGATGACCTTGCAATCATATACTTCACCTTCTTTTACTTGTTCGAACATTTTTTTTAGTTTCGCCTGTGTTAGCCCAAGTGCTGCAGCTTTCTGAGAAACAACAAGTCTGTTTTTCTCTTTGTCTACTTCGAGGATTCTTACATTTACTTTCTTGCTATAGAGCGAATCTGGGTTTTGCATAAATTCACGGGTAAGCTGAATTTTTGGAATAACGCCTCTGATTCCCATTATTTCTATGAACAAGCCACCCTTTCCCTTTGTTTTTACTTCCACTTCTATAGTCTTTTCGCTTTTGAAGTGATCTGCCAAAATATCCCACTTACCTTGCTCAAAAAAATGTTGGAGTGATACAACCGGAAAACCACCTTTTGCCTCGAGGGTTATTATTTTTACTGGCACCTTTTGGCCAACAGAAAGATATTTCTGAAAAGTAGAGAGTTCTTTTGTTTCTGGTTGTACTAAAATTCCCTGTGTTTTCCAGCCTATGTTGAACAATACTTCTTTTTTAGATAACGACACAATAGTACCACTCATAACATCGCCTCTTTTTACTTGCGGGAGGGTGGGACCGAGCTTGAGCAGTTCTTCCATTGAGGAAGGTTTACTGCGTGTGGGTGTGGTAGGCATTTGTCATATGTTCTCCTTTTCTGTACGCCTAGTATAGCAGCTGAACTATAAAAAATCAAAGCAAAAAAAACCGATCCTGCTCACGCGCCTCCTGCGCCTGTGTAGGATCGGAATAGTTTCGATTATTTCACCATTCTCTTCAGGCTTTTACCTGCGGTAAAGCCAGGAGTTTGGGTTGCTGGGATCTGGATTTCCGCGCCTGTTTGCGGATTTCTTCCTTTTCTCGCAGCTCTTTTTCGGACTACAAAAGTACCGAATCCAGTTACGACTACCTTGTCGCCACGTTTCATTGCGTCGGCAATAGCACCAAACACAGTGTCTACGGCCATTTTAGCTGCTCTCACTGAGAGTCCTGCTTTTTTCGCTACTTGCGCGACTAAATCTTGTTTTGTCATTTTTTCCCCACCTCCTTTCTGAGGTCATTATAGACGTTTACCTTTTTGTGTCAACCCGTATTTAATGAGGCCTATCATAACAATCTATACCCAACTATGTCTCTCGGTCGACGATACAGAAGTTATGCGGTTCTGGTTTTTGTGACAGTACGAAATTCACGGATTGCGGTAATTTTGAGCTGTCCAGGAATCATAGCAAAATGCTTTGCTAAATCATCTCGAATTTTGTCATTTAATATAACCGTTTCGTCATCTGTTAATTTCTCTGGGTTGACAATAACACGTACTTCTCGTCCTGCTTGAAGTACATAAACATCACGAACGCCTTCTTGTTTTTTTATCAGATCCTCCATTGCCTGCATGCGCTGAATATATGCCGTTACATCTTCACGTCGAGCGCCAGGACGGCCACCCGATATGGCGTCGGCTAAATACACAATAATGGCCTCTACCGAATCAAATTCTGTATCTTCATGGTGTGATGCAACCGCATTCATTATTTTTTCAGGGAATCCATAGCGTTTTAACAAATCGACGCCGAGCTGTATATGAGAACCTTCTTTATCATTAATAACCTTACCAATGTCGTGCAACAAACACGCGAGTCGTACAACATTGACGTCTGCCTTCAATTCGTGCGCAAGAGCAACACCAATTTGGGTTTCCTCAAGGGTGTGCTGGATCATATTTTGTCCAAAAGAAAAACGATATTTGTATCTTCCCAAAAGTCCAACTATCTCCGTAGGTAGATTGTAAACGTTCAAATCTTGGCACAATTTTTCACCAGCTTTATAAATGAGCTTATCTACTTCTTCTTGGGTTTTTTTAACAACTTCTTCGATACGAGATGGTTGAATCCTTCCATCTTTAATTAACTTTTCAAGAGATACGCGAGCAACTTCTCTTTTGACCGAATCAAAAGAAGAAAGTTTCACGACACCGTCTTCATCTAAGTCAACCTCTACCCCTGTCGCTAGTTCGAACGAACGAATATTCCTTCCTTCTTTTCCAATAATACGACCCTTATAGTCGTCTCCTGGCAAGAGTACCGTTGAGAGTGTGTATTCGCTTACGTAATCGGTGACACCATAGCGCATAGCCTGTACAAGAATTTCTTTTGCTTTTTCTTCTGATTCTTTTTGTATTTGCTCTTCAGCTTCTCTAATGCGTCGAGAAATGTCGGCTTGCAGTTTCTTTTCCCAAAAATTTAGTAGTGTGCTTCGTGCTTCATCAGCCGTCATGTGGGTCAGTTTTTCAAACCGGACTAATAGTTCATCGCGTTTTTTATCAAGAAAGCTTTTTTCGAGAAGTATGTCTTCTTGCATTTTTGCTACACTCATTTTCTTCTCCTCTATTTCTCGCTCCCTCTCTTTATGTTCTCCCACTTCGCGCATCACTTTCTTTTGGAGTTCCAGCGCCTGTTTAGTAAGGTCGGCAAGTCTCTCTTCTTCTTTTTCTCGCCACGTTACTGCCTCTTGTTTAGCACGAGAAATAATCTCTTGTGCTTGCACATGAGCATCGTTTAAAACCTGGTCTCTCGTTTTATATAATTGGGGAAATAATTTTGTTAGTACCTGTAGCATATGGTAAATATGGCGCAGTCAGAGTTTATTCACTACTTTGCCCCACAAAAGTCAGGCGAAACATACATTCCCTGTAGAAAATTGGGTTATCAATATGCTCCATAAATAGTATAAAATTTTTCTGTTGCTCTGCTCTGCAACTAGTAATAGTAAGTGTCACAATTGTACGACACGCGACTCCCCATGTCAACAACAGGGGTTTTAACATTCTCTGTACGATAATACTGTATACTATCTATATGGATAGTCGTCGTCAGACATTTTATCTCAATTCGTTAAGCCTCAATCCTGATTTCCGCTTTGCCACACAGGAGAATAAAGAAGTCGTGCGTCTTATAGTGCGAGAACATCCGATAACACAACTTTCATGGCTCTCGGGTGTGTTGATCCTTATCATAATTCCCTTCTTTCTCGTGCCGTTTCTTGTTTCACTCCCCGTCTCTTCAACACAAATTACATTCATTATATTAGCGTGGTATGGCTTTACATTTTCATTTCTTATAACCAAATTCTTTATTTGGTATTTTAATATTGGTGTCATTACCAATTTTAAGGCAATGGATGTTGATACTCACGGGATTCTCACGAGCGAGTCATCTATAGCTTTTTTGCGTAATATAGAAGAAATCAAAAAGACAACCTTAGGGATATGGAGCGCGGCGTTTGACTATGGTAATATTTTTGTGCAAACCGCAGGAGAAGAACAAAATATTGAGTTCCTCAATACACCAAAGCCAGAACTCGTAGTTCAGATTATTAATACACTCATTCAAGAACGTGGAAGAAATACGTAACGTGCTCGCTTCAATTGATTTTATTGGTTTATCCATAAAAATAGTTGGTATGCTTTTTTCGGTGGGATATGTTAGCTTTGCCATCATATTTTTACAGCGCTTGACAAAACTTGACCGCACATACACCGCACCCTCAACTCGTACTCTTTATGCTTTCTCTTGGCTCCAGATTGCAATTGGTGCAATATTAATACTGTACGCTCTATTTTTACTCTAATATGCATCACATAAAACATGCAATTTTTCTGGGAAAAAACAGCGAAAACTCTGTTACCTTTTTTATAGCACAACACCAGGTCTATATTATCGGTGAAGTTGTTGGAAAAAATGCATCAGAACAATCTAAAGCAGTATCAGAAAAAATTCGTTCTGAGCTCTTGTATTCAACGATTTCCAGTTCGAGTGTATTGGTAGAGCTTATAGAAAAAGCGGTGGCACGCGCGCAAGGTGTCTCTGTTTCTTGGTCAGCGCTCTCACTATCACAAGACACCTCCTACGTAGCAACCACTATGGGAAGCGTGCTTATGTATGACACAAGTACGCTCTACTGCGCCTGCTCTCAAAACGAGCACAAACATGGACCTATAAAACCAGATACCACTTTTTTTCTCACTACTCCACCACTCACCAAAATACTCACCACTATAGAAACCCACTTAAAAAACGCGCCTCACCCCAAACTCGTTACCGACGCACTGTACGAAAACATTCCAGAAGACCAACAAGTTGGCACAGCCTGTATTGTTATATATGTCGAGGAAGACGTGCCTACCTCGCCACAGATTGAACCAGAAGAAGGGCCTGCAAAAGCTCGGTTTTCCATTCAGCCACGACATCTGAAGGGGGCGCTCTCACTTATTGTGTTTGCGGTTCTCATTTTTATAGTTGGTAACTTTGTATTTGGCATGATAGAAACAAAGAGGAATGCGTCCATTAACCTAGCAATTACTACTATTGGAAAGGGTGTGGATGCGTTGTCGACAGGTTCTGCAAAAGATCCACAAAAACTCGCCAGAGAAATAACTGACCTTGAAACCCAACTGAAACAGCTGACAAGTAAAAAACTTAGCTCAACTCAGGCTTCGAGTGTACAGGTGTTGCATGCAAAAATAAAAGATGCTAAGGGCACCGTTGGTAATGTACAAGTATCGAAAGAAGAATTATTCTTTGATATCAGGCTTATTCATAAAGATGCTCAAATCTCTGTTATGACTATTACAAATAGCACTGCGGTCATACTCGATAAAAAACGTAATAAAATATATACCCTTGAGCTTGCTGCGAAGAATAAAAATGAGTTTACGCCAAAGACAGGAACAACACCACTTTTTGCCTCGTTAGTTCAAGACAGTGTTGTCTATATAGATATAAAAAATGGCATATATAAAGAAACAGATGGGTCGTTTGAAAAAATCGTATCAAAAGAAGATTGGGGATCTCTCAAGGGTTTAGAAACGTTTAACAGCAATATCTACGCGCTGGATACAACCCGTGACGAAATCTACAAATACACCCCGGTTGAAAGCGGATATAGTTCAAAAATCAGCTACTTTCAACCCGGATCTGCGATAGATCTTGCGCGCGCGAAACAGATAGTCATAGACTATTATGTCTATCTACTCACCAATGATTCTTTGTATAAATTCAATGGCGGCGCACGAGAAGATCTTTCCATAAGTGAAAAAATACAACTCTCAGATGTTCGGGCTATATATACCGACTCGGATAGCTCATTCCTTTATCTACTGGACCCTGTACATACTAGGGTTATCGTATTAGATAAAAAAGGCGCTACTATACGCTCTATATTCAACCCTCTCTTGAAGAATGTTCAGTACTTTGGTGTCTATAAAGACACGCGTCTCATATTTCTGCATAACAATAAGCTATATATGCTTGACAATTTATAAGATATAGTGTTCTATATACATATACATCTGTATTAATAATTAATTAAACAAATAAAAAAATGATATACACACTACTTGTTCAAAGCTCGGTAAGTGTTGGAACCATTCCGGGTATTCCAACAGACCTTGGTTCTCTTTTAACATGGGCCATACGTACTATCTTTCTCCTTGCGGGGTTCATTGTGGGTTACTATGTACTCACTGGCGCGCTCGACTGGGTACAGAGCGGTGGAGATAAAGAAAAAGTAGAGACGGCGAGAAAGAAGATAACGACGGCTATTATTGGTCTTATTATCTTATTCGCGACCATTGCTATAGTTGCGCTTGTTGAAAACGTATTTGGTGTAGGATTGGGAATAACAAGAAGTATCTATTTTACACCTGTCGGAGTTTCCCAAGCACATGCGAAGACATGTTTAGACAAAAACACAGCTGCAATAATTGCTGCAAATACGGTGAAGTATCAAATTGTCCCAAAACCAGATGGCCTTGTTGCCGCCAAGGTGCAAGCAGGATGGGCATGTTGCCCCGTAACGATAGCAGATGGAGCTATTACGGCTAGTACGTGTAAAACTTGGTAATGAGAACCCCTTGACTCATAGTTAAAAACCCTGTACGTTTATTGGTATGACAACATGGAGTAATTGTCTCATAGATGGGGTCCCAACCCTCAAATGTTTAGAGGTAGTGTTTCAAAACATCTTACTTGCCCTTGGTGGACTTATTTTCGTCATTCTTCTTGTCTTGTTTATCTACGGATCAATCACCATACTTACCGCGGGTGATAACGCAGAGAAACTAAAAAAAGGGAAAGGAATATTCACTTCCGCAATTATCGGCGTTGTTGTTATTGCGGGAGCATATGTAGTATTGCTTGCGCTTGAGCAGGTTTTAGGAGTTGGCGACCTTACAACGTTTACCATTCACGAAGTGGCAGCTCCTGCTTCCCCCTGATTCATTTTGTTACCTCTGGCGACAGCATAAGCACACGCACTTTTTCGTTATTCGGCACGGGAGAAACAGATTGCGTACGTTCAGACAAAAAAGAACGAACAAATAAACCAAGAAAAAACATGCCTAAAAAAAACAAAAACCACCCGAGAGCTCGTTTCATACTAGAGAGTATACTGTATTTGTGTGATAAAATAGACACGTGAAACAAACACCTTTTTTTTCTATCGTCATACCAACGCTAAACGAAGAACGCGACCTTCCACACCTATTGTCTGACATTCAAAAACAAAAACCTGCCAACGTGGAAATACTGGTCTCAGACGCTCATAGCAGCGACAACACAGTAAAAATACTCAAACGCGCTGCACAAAAATTTCCTCTTTCAATAGTACAAACAAAGAAAAAAAACGTATCACACCAACGAAATTTTGGAGCAAAAAAGGCACAGGGGAAATATATAGTTTTTTTAGATGCAGACAGTAGGCTCCCCCCCCTCTTCTTCAAGAAGCTTGAGAGCTTCATCCTACACAATAAGAGGTTCCTCTTTAGTCTACGAATGTCGACGAATGAAGAGAAAAATGAATATGTTTTTCTGCTTGAGATAGGAAATCTAGTCATAGATTTTTTTAACAGAGTTGGGAAGCCATTTGCGGCTGGAACGGGTATCGTAATACACAGAGAGCTTTTTTATGATCTCGGAGGTTTTGATGAGACACTCAAACTCGCGGAAGATCATGATTTTGTACAAAGAGCACGTAAGGCAGGTATCCGTCTTTGCATACCAAACGAACCAACGCTTCACTATTCATTTCGCAGGCCCCAACGAATAGGTTATTTGCGATTCCTTGTACAGTATCTTATATCAAGTATGTATACACTTACTGGCACCGAAATAAAGAAAGATATTTTTGATTATCCCATGGGAGGCTCGTTATACACACAACCCTCTCCTTCTATCTTTCCGTTAAAGGTGGACGCGTTGAGTAAGAAACTTACTCGTGCGTTTAAGCTCTTATTCGAATGAACGAAACAACGTAACTCCGTAGACCTTGTTTGTATACGGCTTCAGCACGCGTGACGCCTCCTCTAGCGTAGCTCCAGTGGTCACGACATCATCTACTATACAAACAGTCCTTCCCCCTATAGAAAGTCCCGCATAGTTGTTAATGTTATACGAACCGCGAACGTTTTTTTTGCGCATATTTGATGGCATCTTTGACTGGGGTGCTCGCTCTGACAACTTCTCCAAGATTGAAAACGTGGGAATGTTTAGCGCTCGCGTAAGGAGTTGGGAAAATGCGTCAGATTGGTTAAAGCCCCGCACGCTCACAACACTTCTATGTAATGGAATTGGAATAAGTACACTGGGTTTGGTGTGTAGAAAAAAATCATAGAGTGTACTCCGTGCACAAGAAGGAGCGCTAGAAAACAGATCGTCTATGACTTTTTGCTCCCTTTTATACTTTGCGTACTTCATAACTCTTCCCCCTAAGCCCCTATAGAGAAAGAGTGAAAAAATACCGATAAGGCTATTTTCTTTTCTACAACCCCAGTGCGTCATACCGTAGGGACTTGGCTTGTGACATTTGTAGCATTTCTGTGTATAGCACACCCCTATTTTTTTAGAACAAGATACACAGATATAGACACCAGGAGTATTACAACCTATACAAAATCGAGGGAAAAAAAAGTTAAGTAAGGGATGTAGATTTCTTGATTGCATCTAAAACCGAAGGGTGTTCTTTTAGATATTGTTTTGCTTGGTCGATTCCCTGTCCTATTGTTTCATCTTTGTACTTTATAAATGCACCGCTTTTTTTCAACGTGCCTTTTTGTACAGCCACCTCTATTATTGCTGATAAAACGTCAATTCCTTCAGGGGTAATAACTATTTCTACCTGCTTAAACGGGGGAGCAACTTTATTTTTTATCACCTTTATACGGGCGCGCGCGCCAGTGACTTCGTCTCCTTTTTTAATAACCTGTATTCTACGGACATCCATACGAATAGATGCGTAAAACTTTAGCGCAAGGCCCCCCGGTGTTGTTTCTGGGTTACCAAAGAAAACACCAATCTTCTGACGCATTTGATTGGTAAACATGGCTATTGTTCGCGATTTAGACAAAACTCCTGTAAGTTTGCGCAAAGCCTGAGACATAAGACGCGCCTGCATACCCATGACCGAATCACCCATCTCTCCCTCTATTTCTGCGCGCGGAACAAGAGCTGCTACAGAATCTATAATTACCAAGTCAACACCCCCACTTCTAATAAGTGTTTCTGTTATTTCCAACGCTTGCTCTGCCGTGTCTGGTTGAGAAATCAGCAAATTTTCTAAATCGACACCCAGCTTTTGCGCCCAAACGGGGTCAAGCGCGTGTTCTACATCTATAAAGGCCGCGGTCCCGCCATTTTTTTGTGTTTCAGCAATGACCGAGAGACAAATAGTTGTTTTTCCAGAAGCCTCTGGTCCAAATATCTCTACCACCCTACCCTTCGGCAAGCCACCCACGCCAAGAGCTTCATCTAACGAAAAAATTCCCGTTGGTAATACATCTACCTTTTCTTTGGTTTTATCACCCATGCGCATAATAGAGCCTTTGCCAAATTGCTTCTGGATTTCCTCGATAGCCATATTTATTGCGGCAATCTTCGGGTTATTTTGTTCTGTCATGCCCTATAGACTATCACACAGAAATAAAAAAACAAGAGATTATATACGACATTTGAGGTATACTATACACATGCACATATTTATAGTAGATACTAATTTTTTCATAAATCTTCAGCGGCCGCTTGGACTAGGCTCGTCCAAAGAAGAGGTTGTTGATTCCTTGATTAAAAAATCTGAAACCGCGGTACAAAAACACGAACTTGAACTATTGACAACTCCAGCTTCTTTCGATGAATTGGTGGGTTTTTTTGAAAACCAGGAAGATATTAAAAAAAAACTACTTCGTGTTATTAGCATACAGTCACCAGACATATCTACCGTATCTCTGCAAGCGGGTTTATTTGCCGATCTTGTTGAGGAAATAGGAAAAAGGCTATATCGGGGCCTTCGTATTACAGAAGAAACAGTTCGCGCTGTAATACAAGACTCAGAAAAAGACACAAGAATACTGTCTGAAACTTATGTAAAGTTGCTACGGGAACGATATAGAAAAGCAACGAGAGAGGGTTTTCTTGACTCTACTGTTGATCTTGGGCTCATACTTTTAGCTCGCCAAACAAATGGCACGTTAGTAAGCTCTGATAATGGGTTGTTATTGTGGGCACAGCGCTTTGGATGTAAGCAACTTCTTCCTGAGTATTTCGCAACCAAGCTGGACGCGCTAGTTAATGTTTAATAAGCGCGAGAAAAAACGCGCAAGTTTTTCCATATCGGTGTCTATAGGCTTCTCCAAGCCAGGTACGTACTCTTCTAAAAGAGATTGTATTTGTTCACGTTCCTTTTCGTTCTGAGGAAGAAGCAAGGATACGGAAGATAAACTATTACCATTGTTGTAGAGGCGCAAAATCCACTCTTCTTTTTCCTCAGAGATAGAAAATGCATGAATATGAGAAAAGGGAATTATATCCCCATACCAATACACACCAAAATCTGAGACTTTGTGTTTGCCGCTCGATGGAGGTGTTGTTATTCTGAGATAATAGACAAATAGGACAGCCCAAACACCTATTATAAGAACATACTCTGTTATAAACAAGAACAACAAAGATAAAACAACGCCTAAAACTATGAGAAGTTTGATAACGCGCGGTGATTTCTTTTTATAGGCGTGAGTGGGGGCATCCCATTCTATAGCGCGTATTTTCTTGTTGTTTTGTGAGTTAAGCATTATACTTATAATAGTTTCTTTTATCAATAAACGCAACAATATGGCAATAATACAAAACGACAAAAGAAGAAAAGAACTTGAACGCCTCTATGCAAAGCCCGCTCTTCGGCTCGATGCACAAACGAATAGACGGACCACTACCCACCTACAAACGAGGGATGATTTTTTATCCGCTTACCGCCCGACACTCATGAAAGATGCTGTTCTAAGCGCTGTCACACTCGTTGTGCTGATTCTTTCTCAGCTGATACTTGTTCGCTTTTTGAAATAAGTAGGTCTTCTTCACTTCCTACCAACATGAGTCGGGGTTTTTCGAGCAGAGAAAACAAAAACGGATCTTTATTTTTTTTTCTAAATGTAAATTCTTCATAATTCATAACGCTGTAGTTAATTTCTATATTCCGCCGGGCCCCCTCTTCTTGGGCAATGCGTGATATCTCTTTCATAGAAACGCTTCCAACCACACACAGATCTATTTCGTTTTCTTTTCGTCGCGACTGGCGATAAAAAAATGCAGTGAGAAAGGCAAACCGAACTTTTCCTAAGCGGGGTTTCTCTGTAAGAATTCGTCCTCCAAGCCCAGTTTTTTTTGCCGTCATTCTTAATAGCTCATCGTAAAACAACCCATGTTTGTTTGATTGAAAAAAACGCTTTCTGCCAACCGCTTCCATGGTCGCTATCTTTTTTTTGACCAAGTACTCAAGCGCCTCTCGTACCGAGTTTATTCTCTCCTTGGTCAACCTTTCGATGTGTCGCATATGATAACGTTCATGAGGGTTCTCATATAACAATAGGAGTATTTTTGATTTTGTTTTTGAAAAAAAAGGAATATCGTACATTACTCAATTTTTACTTGGTTGCCCGTAGGTAATACTTCGAACCAAATTGATCCACGGGTAAATGCAAGTTCTTGCCCAGATTCATCATATAGGCGAATTTGGGTAAATCTATCTTTCTTTTTCCACGTTGCGCTCGTTGCTATGCCGTCGTGTATCAACATGGCTTTCCCACTTCCTAGAGAGTCGTATAGAAGATGTTGCCCTTTATCATATCCATCTTGCGCATCTGATTCGTCCATAAATACGATCGCGATGTTCTTTGTATATAGTTGTTTTCCCGTGACTTTGTCTATATGTTTTTCTCCGCCATTTTCTCTCATATACTTATTTGTCTGCTGGTTGTATGTCCAACGCACATTAAACGCGGGGCCTTTTTCCCAAAAACCAAACGTGACACTTTGTTCTTTTGGTCTTTTTTGCCTCTCTTGATCGTCTTTAAAAACCCACGGAGTAAATTCATCGCTCCACATAACTCCCTCTTTATCAGTAGCGGCAAGACCCCTTTGGGACCCTGTTTCCCACAAAAGAGCAGTGCTTGAATACATTGTGTGTTCCACCGCGACCCCAGGAAGCCTATCATAATCACGCCAAAAGACCGGAAACCCAACAGAAAATTGGTTGAGATCGTTATATCCGGCCCAATCCATTTCCTCTATTTGTCCGAGGGCATCCGCGGGGCCAGGTGTATTTGCGCCACCCACGTGCGCATAGAGTGGATAATTACCAAACCCACCAAGAAAATCCAAAAAGTATACACGGGCGCTCCTAACGGGACCAACTATTTCTGCGTCTTGGCAATAAAAAACCGAAAGAAAACGAGTAATACCACCCTCTGCAACCACTTCGAACACTACATCCGCACTCCTAAGGCCAGATTGAGGACGGGCTTCGGTTGAGTTCTCAATCATAATCCCCAACGGCCTTCTTTTTTCCCATGCCGCGCGGTTTGATTTTCCATACATTTCTCCATTAAGAAGGCATTCTTCTGTTTTTGGTTCCTTTGCTTGAGAGTTTGTGTTTGAAGATGTGGACATTGTTGATCCTGATGGACTTTTTCTTATAACCACATACCCGACAATGAAAGAAATCACGTACAAAACAAGAAATGTAGTTATATATTTTTTTCTCATATAATTTTGAATGTATCACATAAACCCAGCTTTCACAACGGCCTTTTTTTCCTCTTGTGATAACTCAGATTCTTTTCCTTTTCCGTTCTCAACCTGTTTCATATAGACCCGCATGCCTTCCCTCGTAAATAAGAATGTCATAATAACCCCACCCCCCTCCTCATCCATAAGGGCAAAGCAGTAACTCTGCTCTCCACCCAGTCTCTCAAATGGGTTAAAACGAACAAATCCATATCGAGACAGCTTTTTTACCCCTTTCTTTTTTTCCTCGTTTAGCTCTTTTTGGATACCCTCTAACAATTCCTTGTTTTTTTCTTGCCTTCCAAAAACCTCATCTATGGCATGCTTTATGCCCCTTTGTTTATAAGGAAAGAGGTTCTTTAGAATAAACACAATATATACCACCCCTACCGTTACCACAAACAACCATACGCCGAGGATAGTTATATATATATTTGACATAGGTAGGCTTCTACTGCTTAAATAAGTATAACGAATATGAAACAAAATGCAATTACCGTGTCAGTTATTATTCCCGCGTACAATGAGGAAAAAAGTATAGAAAGAAGCCTCGCATCCATACTCTTGTTAAAACCAAAACCTGTTGAAATTATAGTGGTAGACAACAATTCATCGGACAGAACGGGCGAGCTGGCAAAAAAAATGGGAGTTCGTGTTATAAATGAAAGCGTTAAGGGTATATCTGCTGCTCGTAATGCTGGGTTTTGTGCAGCGCTTGGCGACATTATTATTCGGTGTGATGCGGATACGGTCGTGCCCCAAAACTGGACACAACTAATAATAGACTCATTTGCAGACATAGCTGTTGTTGCGGTCACTGGCCCCGCAGACTATTTCGATGATGTTTTTCCTAACTGGGTTTCTTACTGTTTTGGCTTCTTACAAAATATTCTCTATTTTCGTCTATCTCGACTACTTCTGGGACACCATGTATTATTGGGTTTAAATTGTGCAATAAGAAGAGACGTGTGGGAAAAGATTTCTAAATCTGTGTGTACGAATGATAAAATCACGCACGAAGATATGGATCTTGGTATGCATATACACCCATATGGAAAAATTGTTTATAACCCTTTATTGCGAGTAAAAACATCTTTAAGACGTCTCCACAAACCCATATCTCTCTTTATACTATACCCAACAAAGTGGCTTATCACCATAGTGAAGCACTTTTTTTCTTACAAAAAATGAGGAGACATTTTCTTTCCCTACCTTCTGGAGAAATGGTGCGCTATAAAGTGGGGGGAAGGGGAGAAACAATTATCTTACTACACGGGTTTGGCGTTGATTCTATAATTTGGAACCGAGTTTCTCCCCTTTTACAAAAGAATTTCCGCGTTTTGTTGGTGGACTTTCCTGGCTACGGCCTAAACTCATCTCTTTGGAGGGGTGATGTGTCTATCTTTTCTTCTTTTTTTAACACTCTTTTTTTTGCTGAAAAAGGAGCACTCGTTGTTGGTTATTCTTTTGGTGGAAACGCACTAATGAGACACTTACTAAAAAAGGGCTCTATTCTCCCCAGGTGTGTTATTTTTTTGTCTACCCCTGTAAGAAGAGGTTTTCTTTCTTTTCTCTTTTCACTCATTCTTGTCGTTTTTTCTTTTTCTGGTGGTGCCAGTAGGTGGCTTGTTTTATTCTTAATCTCCCCCAAAATACGCACCTACTTACTTAAAAAAACAAGTCTTATTTCTCTAAAAAACAAGACAATTATAGAGTTCTGTGTTGGTTCTTTGGTGTCTTTCAAAAATCCATCTTTTTTGTGCAAATCACTCTCCTATGTCTTTAGCCCTAGTGTTAGGACAACAAATTCGGATTTATGTACAGTGGGGGTTTTTGGAGAAAGAGATGGGTTCGTAAAACAAAAAACAGATGGTTATTTTCTTAGTTGTTTGTTTCCTAATTACAGAACGCGCGCAATTCCAAACGCACACCACCTCTCTCCGCTGGAAAACCCCGCTGGGGTTGTTAATATAATTAAAAAAACTCTTGAGGCGTTTAAAAAATAGTCTTTTTTACTTGTTTGTGGCATACCCCAACACGTCTAACACTTTTCCAACCGTTTCCATCGGGCCTGATGAGTATGTGTCGATGACCAAATCAAAATACTGAGGGCTCCAAAAATCATATTCTCCATAGAGCTTTTCCCACTTTGTTATATTACCCCTCTCTCTTTCCTGTATTTGTCGCTTTGCTTGTTCTACGGTTGTTTGGTCTCTATTAACCAACCTGTCTATTCTTAGTTCGTCTTTGCAGACAAGAAGGACCTTTAGGACGCTCTCTATGTCTTTGGCAACAAAGCCCGCTAGCCACGCCTCATAAATAAGTTTCTCTTCGTTTTTTAACTTCTTAAGGGTCATGGCCTCAATGTCTCTTTCCCATTGGTCGCCCCTCGTATCAGAGCCTACATATTTTTCATCTACCCCCCTCTTTCGATCATACTCCCTCTGTATGTCCCCAACGTTTATACGAACCCACCCAGTGCCTCCCAGGGTGGATAGGAGGTTTTTTGCTAGGGTAGATGTTCCTGTGGCGGGCCGCCCCGAGACGGCGATATTTTTGTATTTCATTTATTCCTGTGATCGAATGGGCATAACAATGTGGACAAAGTTGCTTCTTCCCCCTGATTTAAATAGGCCTGGGGTGTTTGGCTCATCCATCTCAAAAACAACCTCTTTCGCTTGGTTCATAGAGAAATAAGCAGATAAAAATTTATGATTAAAAACAATCTTATTATTCTTCCCCTCCTTACTTAATAGCGGAATACTAAGGCGGGCCTCTCCGCTGGTTGAGCGAACCGAAAACAGCTCGAGCTCTGTATCTTTTATAGTGAGTTCCACCATGTTTGAGCCGTCTTTTGAAAAAAGAGATACTGTCTTGAGGGCATTTAAAAAATCCTCCGACTTAAAACGAACAGAGGTAGAGGCCTGTTGTGGTATTGCCTTTTCATAGGGTGGGAATTCTCCTTCTAAGAAGCGTATCGTTATGTGGGAGTCTTCCGACAAGACTCTTAGTTTTGAAAACTCTTTATCTGTTTGTGTTTTGAGGATGTCTTTTCCTAATATTTTGAGGGCCGCCTGGACACTTTTTGCTGGAATAATGAACTTCTTTCCCCCGCCCTTCTTCTTTGTGTTTGTTTTTTTTGTAACGAGAGACAGACGAAACCCATCTGTTGAAACAATGTAGGTTCCATCCTCTCTTATATCATAATATATTCCTGTTAGAATGGGGCGCGTTTCGTCTGTTGCCGCTGCAAAAGCAACGTGATCTACCTCGTCTTGATTAAAAAACTTCTCTTCCTGATCTTCCCAATCACATTCTTGTTCTTGGGGGAACAAGGTATCATCAAGAGTTAATATCTTTACCTCCCCGGCAATGGTTTTTATATGGAGCGTGTTTTTTTTCTTTTCCACAAAAATTTTTTCATCCCTTACGTTCTTTATAACTTCTAATAAGGTTTTATAATCAACCAGAACATCTCCTTCTTCCTCTACTTTTCCACCTACTTTTCCATAGAAGGTGTCTGCTATATTGGTGGTTCTTATAGAAATACCACTTCTTCTTGCTTGTATAAGAACACCCCTTAGGGCTTCTATATCTCCCAGTCTATAAGAAGTAAAGAATCCTGCCTTTTGTAAAGTGTTAAGTAGTTTTTCTCGTAGAATAGTGTATTTCATACCTAGTACTAGTAGTAATGTTGTGGATTAGTTTATATAAAGCCCACCTAAATAGCAATTGGTTTTTCACAGGGCTCAGCAGTAATGGTATATATTTGTGGAAAAACATGTGGACAACTAAAAAAACAGACGCAACTTCTCTATTTTTGCGCGTAGTTGATCGTTCTGTGACAATCCATTCATTATTTTCTGAACTCCGTGGAGAACTGTCGTGTGGTCTTTTCTTCCTAAGAAATGGGCTATCTCCTCATAAGTTAGAGACGTTTGTGTTTTTAAGAAGTACATACAGATATGACGCGCGAGAACTATATTTTTTTTTCTTGTCTC
>Ga0210057_1005000_pt1 | contig 17249 bp, 12 predicted proteins | sample CryGeyCG2114_010_2_FD_183968 | JGI IMG/M metagenome (GOLD analysis project Ga0210057, IMG submission 183968) | Groundwater microbial communities from aquifer - Crystal Geyser CG10_big_fil_rev_8/21/14_0.10 (SPAdes) (version 2) | ecosystem: Environmental > Aquatic > Deep subsurface > Groundwater ...
TCTTTGCGATATTTTATACAAAACATCAAATGATATTTTATTGCATATACTTTATGACAAGAATGTTGTAAATGTTCATACATACCAAAAAGAGATGATATCAGTTTATAGTTTTTACCCAGCCACAGCAAGCTGTGGGGATTTCTTTTTAATTAAAGCTATTCTTAAAAGAGTATCTTCTGAATTTATAGAAATTCTTTCTTCTTCAAGTGTTTTGGAATCTAAAGCTTTTCTAAATTGATAACCCCAATTAATCCCTTTAAATAATTCAGCTTTTCTTACAGTATCTTCAAAAATTAAATCTGAAACTTCTGATATAGAAACTCTATACCTTTCAAAAATATTTTTTATTGTTTGGGAGTCAGGATACCCAGAAAAACGTAATTTTTCTAATGTCTGCTCATCTAAAAAAGTTAATCCCCTATCAGAAGTATTTTTGTTAATCTTTAACAAATCTGATCTAAACACCATTGAAAAACTAACTGCTTCTAACACATCTTCTAATTTTTTCGCAGTAATTTTACCTCTTTCAAATAATCTATTTAGACCAATTTTTACTCTAGGCTGATATGAATCATCCATTTCAGAACCGCTAAAAGCTCTGTCTAATTTATCATGCCAATAAATAAACAAAAAATCTCTTGAGCCACCACCACAGTACTTTATGTTTATAGCACCATTTCTAACCCTTTGTCTAAAATATTGATTAAAATAAAATCTATTAAAAAAGAAGTTTCTGAGTTGCCTGTCTATTGAATCGTATCTTTTTTTCTTCTCTCCTAATTCATCCCTTACACTTTCATCTCCAATTAAAAATCTTGTTTCTAAAACTTGGTTTCCTTCAACTAAACTATTTTGAAGATATGTGTCTATGTCTTGATAATTTCCCCAATTAGTAAGGTCTACTTTAGAAAAATCAAAATATTCTAACCTTTTCTTTAATTTCTCTCTAAATTCTTTAGTTTGAGGTGTTCTTTCTCTTTCAGCTAAGAATATATCTGCGTCGGAATCACCTCCGATTAGTTCTATTCTCCCAGGAGAGCCATAAGCAAAAACAGCTAAACCTGGAGTGTTTTCTGCCCCATAAATTTCTTTAGCAGTTATCTCATAAACTCCTTTAACAATTCTATCAAAATTTGCAGTTTCTCCTATTACTCTTCCAAATCCATCAATTCTTTGGCCTTCAAAAAATAATGTTTCCATTATAAATTTAATCTTATTTTTAATTCTTCAAATATTTCTTCTTCAGTTCTTCCAGAATCTATAAGATGAAATTCTAAGTGACTTTTTAGTAATTGAATATACAATTCTCTTCGCTTAGATATCTCTTCAAGAGTTTCATTAATTGAAGGAATTGTATATTTACTTTGTTGTAATCTTCTCTTGCCTATTCTTTCAATAGCCAACTTTGGAGAACAAAGAAAAATAGCTCCTCTTTCTGGTTTTATTGCTCCTTCTTCAAGATTAATTTCAACTATTTCAGCACAAGAAAGTTCGTCATTAGACTGATAAACTCCAGAAGTGTATAAACTTCTGTCAAATATCAAATAATCTTTCTCATCTAACAATGGATAAAAGTGTTCCTTATGTGTTTCTGCTCTTGCTTTAGCAAATCTTAAAACATCTTTTTTGGAAAAGGTTTGATTTGCTCCGTTATTATGCCAGTTTAAAACAACTTCTTTAAATGGAGAATAATGCTTTTCGTTTATTATTAAATATCCATAATTTTTTTCAGTTAAATACTCCTCAACTTTTCTAGCTTGGGTAGTCTTTCCTGCCCCAGTTATTCCTTCTAAACAAATCACTTTTGCCATAAAAAAAGATTGTTTTGAGGCTATATAAAATTTATTATTGTAACCACTTAATAATGGCATTTAATAAATAAAGTGTAATTAATTACCTTACCACATCAGAAGCATAGTAACTCAAAATAAAAGGAATTATTTCTCTTGCAGTATGCTCTAAATCATGAAGCAATACAATATCGCCTGCTTCTATGTTTAAACACCTTTCTTTTACACCATCAATAGTTAACACATTTCCTATTTCATAATCCTTTGTATCAACATTCCATCTAACAACTTTATATCCATTATTTGCAATAACCCCTTGATGTGCTTCTGCGCCGAAAGGAAATCTAAATAATTTTGGATTATACCTTCCTGCGTCTTTATAAGCCTGTTCAAGTATTTCATGTGTAGCTTGAACTTGAGCTTGTGCCTCTTCCTCGGATATTTCCTTAAAATTCGGATGGTAATAAGAGTGATTTCCTATCAAATGGCCTTCATTCAATGCTCTGACTAGTAACGAATATCCATAATCATTCTCACAATTTTCACCTAAAACAAAAAAAGTAGCTCTATCTCCTGTTTCTGCAAATAAATCTAACATTTCTTCCATATAATCTTTTGGTCCATCATCAATTGTCATATAAATTTTATTTTGAGCAATAGGCTGTTGGTTTGCAAGGCAACTGCTTGACAAGCCAGCTACAATTCCAGCTGCACCTAATGATGCTAAAAATTCTCTTCTTGATAATCTTGTTTTCATAATTTTTAAGAATAAATATTATTTATAAACCTTAGCATATAAATCTTTTTAAATATTTCAACTTTTCTGAATTTATGCCAGAAATAGAGTATGAAAAAAGAAGAATTTTTTATCAAATGCCTTGTGGAATCTATTTTGACGGGGAAATAACTGGAAGAATAAATGGTGGAGTAATTCCAAAATTTCAAGAGATAGACCCTGTAAAGATGGTTGATAATTTTGGTAAAGAAAAGATAATGGCTATGAAAAGACATGCAGAAAGACAATTAAGTGGAATTGCTCAGCAAGATACAGAAGAGGTAAGAAAAGCTCTTAGAAATACTATTGACTTAACAACAAAATTACTGGAAGTCCCTCAGGAATAAGTATTCTTAACAGCCTTATTATAAAACATTTATAAACAATAAATCCTTTAGTTTTATTAATGAAAAATAAAAGAAGTGTATTAGTATTATTTATCTTTTTATTAACATTTTTATCGATATTTTTATTCTCTTTTTCCCTTATTAATGCATACAACTGGCGGGAGCAGTATGTTATTGACAGCTCCAGAGCTTATTTTGTTGAGCAAGATGGGGATTTTCATAGTGTCAAGATAACCAATGCTATTGATGATCCTACTGGAACTATGCAAACTTCAAAAGTTGAATATATAGATCCAAGTGGAAATGTTAATACTTTAGAAATTTCTGCTCCTTATGTGCAGAAAAATGGACAGGGTAATTTTGACTGTTATTGGCTTCCTATTGGACCAGATTCTCATATAAGGGAGTACGAAACTTTTACAAACCCTTCAATTTACTCTGATGAAAATGGGGAAATAAGAATTGTTTTTTCAAAAATTCTGGCTACCAGAGACAGCGCATGCCCAAGAATATTTGGCACTCCAGATGATGAAGTAAGGATTAAGGGTTCAACTTCAGACAACCAGTTTTTTGTACAAATTCCAAGCGGAGGGGGATTATTGACAACTGAAACAAATATTTATCCTGATGAAAGATGCATAAACAGGTTTGACATAAGCTCCCAGACTCAGAGGGTTGTAGTTGATGATAAACAAAGAACTTTTGTAACATTTGTTAAGCAAAATTCGTTTACTTTATCAAACTGTGATGCTTATTTAGATGATTATGAAACAGATTATAAAAAAGATGCCAACTATCAAACAGATGCCCACTATCAAACATTAATAAGAGAAAATTTCCAAAAGAAATTTGATGATGGTATTGGAATAGAAATTTGCAATGTCCATATGGCCGATCAATTCATGGTAGATATTCCTCAATATTGCAGAACTGCACTTTCTGGATTGAATAATAAATTTCCCACCCTTATTATTAATAAAGAAAATAAAGGATTTCCTTCAGACAATTATGACACTTATTTAATATATGTCAAGCAAAATGAAAATATTTTTAATAATCCTCTTTCTTATGACATTAGTTATTTAACTTACAGGGGTGTTAATCCAGATGTTTCCTCTGACTATCCAAAACTGGTTGCTGGAGTTGTTAATATTGCAAACCTTCCCAAAGATGTTGTTATTGAAAGTCTGTCCGGAGCTGTTGACCCAACTACTAAAAAACCAGGAGTAATATTTTACGACCCTATTGCCAATAAAGTGTCTGTTATTCACTACCAGAATAATCAATGGAAAATAACGGTTGTGGAAGACAGGCCTTTTGAAACAGGAGAGTATCCTATGCCTGGAATGAGAAGCCCTAATTTAGAGTTTGATTCAGGAGGAGGAATTCATGTTTCATATGTTGTTAATAATGGGGATTTAAGATATGGTTACTTACATCCCGGCTCTAGTACATTTGAACTGCAAACAGTAAACGGCCCTGCTATAACAAGTGCTATTGACACAGAACATTCTACTTTTATTTCAAGAGATGACAATAACTATCCTCACATATACTTAAATGGCAGGCATTACAGTATAGTTGAACTAGAAATTTGTAATAATGGAATTGATGATAATGCTAACACATATACAGACTGTGATGATTTTGGATGTTATGAACATCCCTCATGTCTTCAAGCTCCTGTTTGTGGAGATGGAATTTTAAGCACAGGAGAGCAGTGTGATGATGGAAATAAAGTAAATGGAGATGGATGCAGTTCAACTTGCACATTAGAATTGCCTGAAAACTGTGGTAATGGAGTTGTTGAAAGTGGGGAAACTTGTGATACTGGATTAGCAGATCCTTTTGAAGGTAAAACATGCAGTGATTTTGATTCTTTTACAGGAGGTAGTCTAAGTTGTAGTTCTAGTTGCCAGATTAATACTAATTCCTGTACTGGTGGAACAAGTGGAACATGTGGAAATGGTGCTGTTAATACAGGCGAGACATGTGATGGAACAGAATTTAATGGATTGACATGCAGTGATTTTGATAATTTTAATGATGTTAATAGTTTAAGCTGTGATTCTGTAAGCTGTTTAATTGACACAAGTTCTTGTACAGGTGGAACATTTGTTTGTGGTAATGGAATTGTTGAAAGCGTAGAAGAGTGTGATGATGGAAATAATTTTAATGGAGATGGATGCTCAGGCAGTTGTTTATTGGAAGACGGAGCAAGCTGTAATAATAATGGTGCAAAAGAAACCGGCGAATATTGTGATGGCAGTGATGGACTTAATCCACCTGCCTGCCAGGATTTGGGCTATGATGGGGGAAATTTAGGGTGCACTAATTTATGCGGTTATGATGTAAGTGAATGTTCTATATGTGGAAATAATATATGTGAAACAGGAGAAACATCAACTAATTGTGCACAAGACTGCATAGTTGGTGTTGGAGAGGTAAGTTGTGCACAATACACAACTGAATCCTCCTGCAATAATGGCATATTAACTAATGAAATAAATAACACTATAGAGGCTATGAACCCCCAATTTCAAAGCGGTTTTTGTGGAGACCCATCTTTAACTTTTGAGCCAGATATAGAGGGCCAGTCGTATTCTAGTGAAGCTTGTGGAGATTACTTTTCGTGTAAATGTAAATGGTTTGTAGATGACCAAAACCCCTCAGGTATTTGTGATGGAATTACAAAAATAAAAAGAAACAATCAAAATGATTGTGGAATTAATGAGCTAAATGACTATTTCTGCCGAACAAGCGGTAGTGGAGTTATAGGCAGTTGCACTGCAGGAAATGAGTATACTTTAACCTGGACAGCCCAGGCATATGATTCGAATGGGAACCTTATAACAACTCCATTCGAATGGTGCCAGTCAGGAACCAAGAACTTCCCGTGCCCTTCATCTTCTAAAGTACCTTTCTTCAATACACTAAATCTTATTATAGCCCTGGTGTTCATAGGAGTAGTATATTATTTGTATTACTTATTAATAAATAAAAAGAAAAAATTAAGAGAACAGAAAAGGAAATAATTAAATGAACCTTTTAGAAAAGTTACCAAATGAACCTTTTAGAAAAAGGTTTCCAAAATTAAAAGTAACAAAACGAGAGGAAAATAAGAAAACGGAATAATTAAAAATAAACCTTTAGGAAAGGTTTCCAAAACGAGAGGAAAATAAGAAAACGGAATAATTAAAAATAAACCTTTAGGAAAGGTTTCCAAAACGAGAGGAAAATAAGAAAACGGAATAATTAAAAACAGAAAATTCTTATTTAAATTATGGATAAAAGAGGGATTGCTAAGATATCTTGTATTTTTTTATTAGTAGTGTTATTTATAGGGTTAGTTATGGGAGCTATCGGAAATCCTGGTGGAGGTATAGAAAGCTCATATTCTCTTGGAGAAAAAATAAAAGGTTTTGTAAATATTAGCTTAGAGAGCAAAAATACTAACTCTAAGTTTGAAGATAGTTTTGGGAATAGTATTAGCTTAATAGATGTTTTAAAAAAAAGAAGTTATAATTATTCTTGCAACCCAGCAAATTGCGAATCTGGCTATACAACAAGCGGTAATGAAGAATCTCAGAAAACAGTTCCTATTAGTGGAGATAAATTTATAGGTTTAAAATTAAACGGGGCAAATTTGCATGTTAGCTCTGCCTCTTTAGGATTTTCGAGCAATGCTGGTAGCTCTTGCAACAGCCAGCTTAGTCTAGATGTTTTGGACGATGGAAAAATTAACTGGGAAAATCCAAAATATACAAATGATGCTTGCGGTAGTGAACTAAAATCGAGTTGTTATAATACCTTTAGTGAATGGGCTTCGATTGATAATAATGAGCTTTACTGTGAGCAGATAAATCTTCCAAAAGCTCCTGCATTTGAATTAAAAACTAAATTAAAATATTCTGGCAGCAGTTTCAATAATGGAGATATAAAGGCATTTATATGGGATAATGGTGGCTTTATTGCTGAATGTAATTTAACACAGCCAACAAGCTCTGGAAGTGATGTTTCATGTAATGCTGCGTATTCAAATAAGGATGCGGGAAATAGTTATGTTTGCATTAAAAAAGAATCCTCTGCTGCTTCGGGATATCAATTAAATTACAGGACAACTGGAAGTTTTTGCGGGGCTCCAGGAGTACCTTCTAGTTCAACACAACATGTTGCAGATTACAACATCATTGCAAGTGCTAAAAAATACGACACTCTTGGAAGTTTTAACTTAGACGAGCAAAATTACAGCAAACAGAATGATGGTGACTCTTTAACCCAAGGCCTTGATATTTACATCACTGAAAATTACAATAGGGATTGCTCTTCGGGTTGTGTTATTCCTATAAAACTATCTGGAGTTTCACAAGATTTAACAGTAAATAATATAAACTTAGAATATACTTCTGATGGAGCTCCTGGGGGAGCAAGTAAAAATACAATATTTGAAGTATCCAAGTCTCCTGCAACAGTTTCGTCTGGATTTCTTAAAATAGATTTATCTGACTTAAGTTTTAGAGTTCCAAATCAGCAGGGAGAAAAAACTTTCACCCTGAATTTAGATGGTGTTAAGATAATCGAAAGCAAAATAAATATAACTGGAGAAAGAAAATTGCAAATATTGCAAATATACCCTAGAATTATTGCAGTAGCACAGCCAACTACATTCATGGTATTTACTGAATCTGATGCAAACAATACAAACATAGAATATAAATGGAATTTTGGAGACAACACTGGAGATAAAACCAGCACATCTAATAAGGTAAGCCATACATACTCTTCTCTTGGAAATTATAGTGTTAGTGTTAAAGCTATTGAAAAGGGACAGGAAATTGATTCAAAAACATTTATAGTTGATGCAATTTCCCCAAAAGAGGCTATAAATGAGACAATTGCGGACTATAAGAAAAGACTTGAGTTATTGACAAACCAGGCAAATAATCTATCTGCATTATACCAGCCAGCATTAAGAGAGTTAATAGATCTTCAGGAGGTAAATTCAGAACTTTCTTCAATTGAAACAGAGTATAGGCAACTTATAGCCAGGGGAGACACTTCTGATTCAGAGTATGTAACTCTTATGAAAACTCTGGCTGATTTCAACATGCCTATATCAATACAAAACAGGCAGGTAACTATAATCCCCTTTATTAATAATCCTGAAAACATAGAGCTGCAGGAAATTAAGGATTTATTTTTTGATGAAGACTACATAGAAGGATATGATGAGGAGTACAAATCAGCATTGCTTAGCTGGGACTTTAATAATATTGACGTAACTATTGAGCATAAAATTTTATCTGTTTATTTTACAAACTCCGTTGAAGATATAATAAGTGAGTTTAAAATAAAAATTGATCCAAAGTCTTCATTAGGATATGATGGATATCTAGTAATAAAAGAAGACAGCAGCAATTTAGTATTTAATGAAAATTATGACAAAGAGGAAAAATTTGGATTAACGGGAATAAAAGTAAGTTTAGATAATTCTCAGAACATAGTGTTTGCTGTTAAAGGAGGAGTTGATGTATTTGAGCTTCCGATGTATATATCTCCTCCATTAAAAGAGCTTAGTATTGATACTAGTACAGATGTTTCAGAGCCAAAAGGATTTGGATGGGGCAAGTTTATTTTTGGAATGTTTATGCTTTTGATAATTACTCTTGTTATTTATATATTTTTACAAGAATGGTACAAGCACAATTACGAGGTACATTTGTTCAAAAATAAACACGATCTGTATAATCTTATGAATTTCATACAAAATGCAAGAAGACAGGGTTTAAGTGATGACGATATAAAGAAAAAATTAAAGGGCACTAAATGGAGTGGCGAGCAAATAACTTACGCTATGAACAGGCTTGATGGCAAAAGAGTTGGAATGTGGGAAATACCTATTTTTAAGTTCTGGCAAAAAAGAAAAATGGAGAGAGAAATTATTAAAAACGCCCAGCCAAGGAGAGTAATATAATAACAAGATTTTTAAAATTTATTGAGTTTACTATTGGGTTCCTTGGATTGATAAAACTTGATTTTTTACAGTTGATGTAGCAATAATGATCTTTTTGGTTTTTTTATAATTTTTATTTTTATCAAAGAATTGATAGAATTTTTTTCCAATATCTTTAGAAGAAAAAAGTAGCACTAACCCCAATGATTTTTATTTTTTATATGCCCATTTCCCATGAAATATTTAGGAACTATTACTTTAAAATATATATAGACTCCAATAATTAAAATTATACCTACGATTATCCCCATTAGATCAACTGATTTGCCAAGGAGGAAATATCTTGCTCCTGAAATTATAAGCATTAGTATTATTAATTTTAATAAAATGGTTTTTGAAAATCCCTTTGGAGATTTTTTATTGTTTCTTGTAAATAACCAGAAACAAATCCCGCTAACTCCAATCGAGATAAATGATAAAGAGACTACCCAGAATCCGAGTATTAACCAAGCTTCTCCAATAATAATTAAGATAATGTATACGCTAAGTGGAAGATAACTTTTGTTAGTCACGTTTTATTTGATTATGTGTTTTCTGTGATTTGTACGAGTAATATAGCAAAATAAAACTAAAAAATAGAATAGTTAATGTAACAATTAGTGCATTTATTGAAAAATTAAATAATACCATTATCAATAATGCTATTCCTATCAATAGGAAGATTCCTCCAACAGCATAACCCACCCCTATGAACTTGTAATCTAATTTTTTATCCTTAAAGTTGAAAATGCTAATTGAGATTAATACTATCAATATTGTTGAAATAATTGTTGCAATGATTAAATGATTTCTTAATTTTAGGAAGAACACTGGAATAATCATGAAGGTAATTCCTATTTTAAGTAAAATAGCTAATTTATTTAAATTATCCATATTAATTAGTGATTTGTAAAGTTTTTAAATTTTATTTTAGTATACAAAAAGGCCATAATAAGAAACTTTATTAATCTTAAGTTTTCCTAATATTACATGAAAAAGATATTATCATTTGTTGGAGGAATAGTAATATTACTAATCTCTGGGTATATATTTGGAATTATAACTGAGAACAATTTTTTAATAGGTATTGTGCTTTTTATTGCAGGTTCTTTTTATTTAATTTGGTCTTTTTCAAAAAATATTGGTTGGTTTAAAGAACATAAAAGTTTTATAAAATTAATACTCTTATTTTTCTCTAAGTTTACTGGATTTATCCTCGGTTTTTTTGATGTAATAAATGTATATGGAATAAAAGATCATTATAAGTTTACGATAATTTTATTCATCCTTTTTTTATATGCTTTAATAATTGGGCTTAAAGAGGTATATAATTTAATAAAGCATAAAAATTAATCTGTGGTCTAAGCATACCAAAACAATTATAAATAAATATATATTAATTATTTTATAAAATATATATTAAAGTATATAAAAGAGGTTGAATGAGAAAATCGTTATTCCTTGCGTTGTTTCTGGCTATACTTATTTTTACATTATTTTCTATTTCTTCTACCCATTTGCCCTTTACATCTTCCAAAGAAATTAAATTGAGTAGTTTACAGTCTTCTTTAATGAGTAATTCTTTGTTTGATAATATTCAAAACAATATAAGTGTAGTTGGTAAGTCAAAGGATTATTTCAGATATCTTGATTTGGAAGAAGATTATATCTATGTTAATTTAGAATTTAAGAAGAATATTAGTGATAAACAATTAAAAGAGTTAGAGAAAGACAAAGTTGTTAAGATAATTGTAGAGAATTCAGAAACACAAGTCTATAAATTTCCAAAACAAATAGTGGATGGTAAAACTTATGATTTTATTGCAGAGGTGAATATCCCTAAGAAAGACTCTAAATTAGATAATAAAATAAAAGAATCTTTAAACTTAAACAAATCTTTACTTGTAAGAATCGAATTTTATGAAAAATACTCGGATAACGATCTTAAGAAAATTAATCGTTATGTTAAGTTTAGTGATAAGGGTAATTGGGAGGAAAAGAGCATTGTTGCTATTGTTGGACCAAAATTTAGTTTGGAATCTCTTCATCCTATTGAAGAAGTAGCAAATTTTAATTTTATCAAATCTGTAGAATTAATAAAAGTTGAAGATGTAGAAAAAATAAATTTTTTTATAGATCAATCAGAATTTTATTTTAATAAATCTTTAGTAAATCAGAATCATGCTATCTGCCCTTGGCAGAGGAATGAGGAAAATTTTTATGACTTAAGTTTAGAAGTGCCTAATAAAAAATTCCCAAAAGCACTATCAGAAAAAGATATTAGCAAGAGTATGATAATAAATGAAATAAATAGTAACCAACAGGTTGCTAGTACTTATAATTATCTAAAAAGCCTTAATTATGAACTCGGTAGTGAAATTAAAGAGGTTACTTATGATGATGGAAGTATTGTTAGTTTTGTTATGTTAAATGATAAAGATAATAAGAATAATTTTTCAATTGCATTTTTTGTTATTACAAATCAACAGAATTTGAGTTTTTATAGATCCCATCTAATTGAGTTTTTAAATGAAAAGGGGGAAACTCCTATTGTAAGAATATCTGATAATAATGGAGAAATTATTTTTAATCTTACTAATCTGGAAATTATATCAAGTAAAAATAATGGTCCTAATAGTTGTGATTATTGGGATTGTTTCTCTTATGGTACATTATACTTATATACTCATTGGGTCAATACTGTTTGTAGTACTATCTGCGACCTTTGTGCAGGAGGAGTACCCTATTCTTGCCTTCTTTGTTCGGAATGTTTAGCAGGGTTATCCCTCACAGTAGGAGTGGCATGTGAAATTGATGCCTGTGAATTTTATCCATGCCAACAAGACTGTGATGATAACGATGGTTATGGAAATTGGGATTATTATTGCTCTAGTGGAGATGTTTGGAAGAGGAAGTTATTTACTAATTATGAATGCTCAAGTACTCAACCCTATAGTGGGATATGTCAGGTTGATGGAACATCTTGGGGACAAAATACTTTTGTTGAAAATTGTGCTTATGGTTGCAGTAATGGGGCGTGTAATGATCCGATTGAGTGTTATCAGGATATAGAGTGTGGAGAGGATAGATGGGTTGGTTCTCGTTATTGCTCTAGTGGAGATGTCTGGCAAGACCGTAGAAGGTATGATTGTGTAAGTGGTGGAACCTCCTCTGCTTTTTGTACTAGTGATACTGATCCACAATTAAGAGAAGATTGCGGAGGTAGTGGGTGTTCTGCTGGAGAATGTATAACTCCTCCCGAATGTAAGGGGGGTAATGAGTATTTATGCAATGGAAATTGTTATAGTTTTTGCGGTTTAGGTGAAGTTTTATGTTGTCCATCTAGTGGTGTTCCAACACAGTGCTATAATGAGGCTAGCTCTGTTTGCCTCACTAATGGCAATATCTGTTCTCCTTCTCCTGAAACTTGTAATAACGTAGATGATAACTGTGATACTACAGTAGATAGCTTTAGTGAGAGCTGTGGATTGGGAATTTGTGCTGGAGGTTCAAGAACATGCACTACTGGAAACTGGGGAAGTTGTTCAACAGATTCTTTAATTATAAATGAATCGTGCAATAATTTAGATGATGATTGTGATGGAACTGTGGACGAAAGTTTAACCCAAGAATGTGGTACAGATGAAGGAATATGTACTAAAGGAACTCAAACTTGCTCTGTTGGAAATTGGGGAACTTGTGCTGGAACATATATTGGACCAGAAGAAGAAGTTTGTGATGGATTAGATAATAATTGTAATGGAGTAATTGATGAAAATGATGTTTGTGGAAATTATCCCAACGGAACACTAGTTTCACCATTAGATAATTATATTAGCTATACAGGAAATATTAATTTTAATTGTTCTGGTAAAGACGACTCTGGACTGTCTAATATTACTTTATATCATAATATTAATGGAAATATGTTGCCTAATGAAACAAAAATTGTTACTGGAACTTCAAATTCAACAATTTGGACTATAAATAGCATTGCTCACGGGACAAATTTTAATTGGAATTGTTTAATTTATGATAATGAGTCTCATTTTTCATGGGCATCAAATACAACCTATAGCGTTAACGTCACGATATTAAACCATCCACCTATAGTAAGCTTAATCTTTCCTGAAAATAACACTTTGTTTCCAGGATATATTAATGATGTAACTTTTAACTCATCTGTTCAAGACTTGGAAGGTTTAGCTAATTGTACTCTTTATACTAATGTAACTGGGACATGGGCAGCTAATGATACTTCAAGCATTTCTGGAACTTTTAATTATACTAATTTTACTATGAATAATCTTCCTAATGGAACTTATTTATGGAATGTCGGCTGTTTTGATAATGATAGTGCTTTTTCTTTTGCACCAAATAATTGGACTTTCACTATAAATTATACTGGTGAAAGTTATTGCCAAGAAATTACAGAGGAAAATTCAGTTTATACTTTGGTTAATGATGTTCATTCAAGTGGTACTTGTTTCAATATTACTGCCAATAATGTAACTATAGATGGTCATGGTTACACTATTTTTTATGCAGAATCATTTGAGGGAAAGGGGATTTATACTAGCGGTTATAACAATACCAATATCCATAATTTGACACTTTTCATTAATAATTCCTCGAGAACAAAAAGTCCAGCAATTAATTTTTTGGGGAGTAGGAATTTTTCTATATCAAATATCTCAATGGATATTTCTTGTAGCACTATAACTAGTAATGCTAATTGCCATGGAATTTCTCTATTGAACACAGATTATTCTTACATTTCTGATGTGGACATAAGTGTTTCAGGCCATCACTCTGATGGTATTCTTATTACTACTTCTGGACCTGATGTTAGTATTAACCATAGGATAGACAATGTTGCGATATTTGCAGATGGATCTGAATCTTCAGGCATCGTGTTTACCAGTTCTAATGGAGGTATTGATGGAATTTTTATAAACAATTCCAATATACACTCAGAGGATTATTATGGAGTTATGGTGAATAGTGGTCCTGATATTCTTGGTGAAGGGAATGTTTATATGGAAAATACTTTTTTGTCATCTAGTGTACTAAACAGGTACTCTTTGTATCTTCAGGATTCTGAATCCAGTTTTATAGTAGATTCAAACTTTTCAACTATTTCGGGTGCTGATGTTAGGGTTAGTGGTGGTGATCATGAATTTTTAAATGTAAGTTACATAGATGAATCTGTAAGTAGTGGAAATTTGGTTAGGGGGTGGTATTTGGACATAAAAGTAAATGATTCTCACGGAAATGACATTTATCAAGCTAATGTGAGTGGTGGAGATGTTTTTGGATCATTAGACTTCTCAGAACTCACATATTTAAATGGAAAAATTGCAACGAAGTCACTAGCAGAGTATGTTAATAATGGAACGGTGGTTTATTATAACAATTATACAATAAATGTAACTAAATTTGGGTATTCTCCAAATAGTGCTACTGTGAACTTCACTGAAACGCAAAACACTTTTTTAGTAATTACTTTGTCTAATAATCTTCCAAGTGTTTCAAGTGTGATTATTAATTCGTCACATGGGACAAATTTAACAAATGAAAATTTGACTATATATACAACTGCAACAGATATAGATGGAGATGATGTAAAAAATATATATAATTGGTATAAAAATAACCAGTCTCTTACTTCCTTATATCTTGCTTTCGAAGGAAGTAGTAACACTACATTTACTAGAGATTACTCAAATAGGGGAAATAATGGTAAAGTGATAAATGCAATATGGGATTCTCAAGGAGGTTATGACAATGCTGGAGCGTATCTTTTTTCTGATCTAGATGAAAGGGTAATAGTTGAGGATTCTGATAATGTTGATATGAATAGTAATTTTACTATATTAAGCTGGGTCTACCCAAAAACCGACTTGTATGGCATAATAATGAAAGGAGATCTGTCTGATCAAAACGATTATAGATTTTATAGTTGGAGTGGTCATCTTAGGTTTAGGTGGGGTAATGGAAGTGAGGTTGGAGAAGCTAGTTGTTTAGATTGTACGACCCAAATAAATAACTGGATATTTTTAGGCGTAGTTTATCACTGTAATAGCACATCATCATCTGTTGATTTTTATATTAATGGAGTATATAATAGTACGGAAATAGATGATGTTAGTTGCCTTAAAAGTGGATCAAATGATTTGTGGATTGGTTCTAGACCAAACTTGGCTTATACATTAAATGGTACTATAGATGAAGTTAGAATTTACAACGAGACATTACCCTTTGATCAAATTATGGCAATTTATGATGATAACACAAATATTATTGTTTCTAGCGAGACTGAGACTGAAGACTCATACATGTGCGAAGTTATTCCTTATGATGGTAAAGAAGATGGGCAAAGTGTAAACTCTAGTGAGTTAATCATTGTTGAGTCACCAAACGACACATACAAATTCTATATAAAAGACTCTTTGGGAAATAATGTATCATGGCTTGGATCAGAGGGAAATATTGTATTAAAAGGAAGCTGCTTTGCTCAAAGTAATTGTGTTACAAATGATGGGAGTTCTTTTATAATTGGAAATGCTACAGACAGTACTACAGCTTTTATTAATAGCACAGGAGATTTATGTATTGAGCAGGGAGATTGCAGTGATTTAAGCACTAGTTGCAATCCAACAAGTGACGCTTTTATAATTAAAAATTCATCATCGGCAAATGTTGCATATATTAATTATAATGGTGATTTATGTTTGACTGGAAGGTTATATGAAAATTCAAATCCATAAATTTATAAATATAAAACGGCTAAAATGAGCAGTATAAGTATAATTAATAATAAAAATAATAGAATGGTGAAAAAAAGAGGTTTGAAATTAAAGAACCTTATTAAAAATAATATTTTAAGTCTTGTTTTACTAATTACAGTTATTCTTGCTGTTGGTGTTATTGCAGGAGATGTAATAGTTCAAAACGGCAAGGTAACTTTAGAAGATGATTTTACAGTTGATAACAATGATTTGTTTGTAGATGTTTCTGAGGGCAGAGTAGGAATAGGAACCAGCACTCCTTCTGAATTATTGAATGTTTATGGCGCTGGAGGATTTGGAGGAGCTTCAATATTAATTAATTCAAGCGGTGGAAGCCCTTATACTAGAGGTTCATTGCAAGTGATTAATTCTGGGGGAAGTGTTGCAGGAAGAGGTATTGGAATATTTACTTTTAACAATAATGAAACTGCAAATGCAACCTGGTTTATTGGAAATCCAAGAGATTTTTCAGCTCCATATTCAGATGCTTTTATAATTGGAAGAAAGGGTGGTAGTTCAATGGATTTTTCTTCTTCTGAAAGAGGTGCAAGTTCTTTATTGCATTTATCTTCTGATGGCGACTTAAGTATTGGAACTAATGCTGGAGGAGCTAGGTTAACCCTTTATAAAAATACTAATGGGACTATTTTGAAACTGCAGGACTCTGATGGTTTATGCACTCATAATCCCGAATCCTCAAGTGAAATTGTCTCATGTTCATCTGATGTATCATTGAAAGAAAACATAGCTAACTTGGATAAAGAAGCATTGTGGAATAAGTATAATGGATTAGTTGTAAGGGAATATAATATTATAAGTTCTGGAGATAAAGCTGTTGGAGTTATAGCTCAAGAGGTATTGCAGACAAATCCTGAGCTAGTTACAAGTGAGAAAATTCCTATTTATCAGGAAGTTTATAGTGGAGATTATGGAAATGTTATGTTGGAAAAAACTGGTGAAAATGAAATATTATTGGTTCAACAGCCTAATCCTTGGGAGCTTGTTGGTTTAATTCAAGATTTGAAAGCAGAGAATAAAGAGTTAAAAGCTGAAATATGCTTGAAGGATAGTAGTTATAGTTTCTGCTAGAGACGAATATTTTAAAATATTAGGCAAACCACAATCTTAACATAACAAAATTTAAATAGCAAATAATCTTTTTGGAAAAGATTAGACAAAACAAGAACTTTGGAAATGAACCTTTAGGAAAGGTTCCAAAATAAACCTTTTAGAAAAAGGTTTCCAAAACGAAAAATAAAAAAGAGGAAAACAAATGAGTATATTAAAAAAAATTGCTGGTAAAATATCAAGATTGTTTAAAAGAAGAAGCAACATAAGTCTTGGGTTCTATGGGCCGCCTAATGCCGGCAAAACAAGTCTGGCTAATAAAATATGTGAAGACTGGCTTGGAGAGTCGATGGGTGAAGTTAGTCCTATACCTCATGAAACAAGACATGTTATGTTCAAAGAAAAAGTTGAAATTGAAAACAATGGTAAAAAACTAACCTTTAAGCTTGTAGACACTCCTGGAATAACAACCAGGATAGACTA
>Ga0210057_1005001_pt1 | contig 17248 bp, 16 predicted proteins | sample CryGeyCG2114_010_2_FD_183968 | JGI IMG/M metagenome (GOLD analysis project Ga0210057, IMG submission 183968) | Groundwater microbial communities from aquifer - Crystal Geyser CG10_big_fil_rev_8/21/14_0.10 (SPAdes) (version 2) | ecosystem: Environmental > Aquatic > Deep subsurface > Groundwater ...
AAACAATTGATGAGCAAGTTTTCAATCGCGGTTCAATTTTTTTTGAAACCAAAGATGGCACCTTGATTTCTGGCGCGACCCTCCAATCCAGTTTTACCTTAGCCGTTAACCCGGCCCAAATTGATGATCAATTGGAAACTTACGAGACGTTAAAAACTATTTTTCCAAAATTAGATGAGGCACAATTTATGGCAAAGACGAGCGACGAGGAAGATCCATACGAGGAAATTCAGGGTGGTCTCACAAGCGAAGAAGCGACAACTGTTCGCGCCCTCAATCTCCCCGGCGTGCAGATGATTGAGAAACATTACCGCGCTTATCCCGGTGGGGAATTAGCGGCGCACATTCTAGGTTTTATGGGTTATGAGGGCGCGAACACAATGAAAACCGGTCGTTACGGGCTAGAAAAACAATATGATAAATTTTTAAATAAAACTAATGAATTAACTTTTTCCACTTTTTTATCCGAATTATTTTCGGCCACGGTTCATTCCGGACTTGATTCGGCCGAAGATCGCGGTGATATTGTTTTAACGATTGAGCCGAGCGTCCAACGTTTTCTTGAAGATGAACTTGAAACAATAATGACGAAATGGCAAACGCGCGCGATTGGCGGTTTGATTATTGAACCTAAAACCGGCGCCATTTTAGCTCTCGCCGCCCGTCCCACGTTTGATCCAGGCGAAAAACAATCTGATCTCACCTTACTGACAAATCCTTTAATTGAGAATGTTTATGAAATGGGTTCCGTTATGAAGCCGATCACCGTGGCATCTGGACTTGACGCCGGCGTGATTAATAAGGACACTCATTATGTTGATGCTGGTCAGTTGCTCATTGACGGTAAATTAATTGGTAATTATGATGGCCGAGCGCGGGGTGATGTGCCCATTCAAGAAATTCTGAATCAATCTCTGAATACTGGCGCTATTTTCATTATGAAAAAAATTGGCCAGACAAATTTCAAAAAATATCTTGATGCCTTTAATCTGGGGCATAAAACGGGAATTGATTTACCAGGAGAATCAAGCGGTCTCCTTGGTAATCTCGCAAGTAATCGCGAAGTGGAATTTGCCACCGCTTCGTTTGGCCAAGGCATTGCGCTCACGCCGCTTAATCTCGCAATGGCGCTCTCAACTCTCGCAAATAATGGCGAACTCGTCCAACCGCGCATCGTGAAGCGTTTTCGTTACGAAACTGGCTTGACGGAAGAAACGCCAGTGAAGAAAGTTCGTCAAGTGGTCAAAGCCGAAACGGCGAAACAAGTAACGGAAATGTTGGTCAAGACGGTGGATGAGGTGCTCGACGGCGGCCGCGCGCGGTTGCCTCATTATCTCGTAGCGGCGAAAACGGGCACGGCCCAAATTCCACGGATCGACAATCAAGGTTATGAAATCAATAAATATCTCCACTCCTTTTTTGGTTACTTCCCAGCCAGTGCGCCACGTTTCAGTGTTTTCCTCTATGCGCTTGAACCAGTCGGGGCGAGTTATGCCTCGCAAACTCTAACCACTCCGTTCACTAATATTGCGAAATTCTTGCTTAATTATTATCAAGTAGCACCTGATCGTTTACCAAATTTATGACCAGTTTAAAAAAAATCTTGCGTTTCATTATCGTCTGGATGCTTGAAGCCGAAGCAAAATTAATTCTCAAACGTTATCATCCTCACTTAATCGGGATCACAGGTAGCGTCGGGAAAACTAGCGCTAAAGATGCCATTTATAAACTTTTAGTTGAAGTTTTCGCCGCGACTGACCGAACAATCACCGTGCGCCGGAGTGAAAAAAGTTTTAACAGTGAAATTGGTCTGCCCCTTTCCATCCTCGGTCAACCAAATGCTTGGGGCAACCCTCTGGGTTGGTTCAGAAATTTGCTTGCCGGTTTAATTATCTTTTTGATTCGGCAAAAAAAATATCCGACTTGGTTGGTGCTCGAAATTGGGGCCGATAAGCCAAACGACATAAAACGTTTTGCCACTTGGCTTAAATTAGATATCGCGGTTCTGACCAGTCTACCGGACGTGCCGGTTCACCTTGAAGCCTTCATCTCGCCTGAATCTTTAATTGAAGAAAAAATTTCCCTCCTCGCGGCGGTGAAAGATGGTGGCACCATTATTTTAAACGGTGACGACGCGCGCGTGCTCGCCGCGCGTGAAGAATTAGCACTGAACTTTAAAGAACGACAAATTAAAATTATTACTTACGGTTTCAACGAGGGTAATGATTTACGTTTGCATCGTGAACATATTTATTATGAGAATGAGTATCCGGCGGGACTTACCTTCAAAGTTGATTCCGGTCACCACACGATTCCCTTAAAATTGACGGGGCTAATTGGTAAACATCAACTCTACGCGCCGGCGGCGGCGCTTGCGGTGGGTACCGCTTTCAACTTTAATTTAGTGGCAATGGCGGAAGCATTAATTAATTACGAATCACCCGCGGGGCGACTACGCTTACTCTCAGGAATTAAAGAATCGACTATTTTAGATGATACATATAACGCTTCACCCACAGCCATGACTGAAGCGTTGAAAACGCTCAGCTCGATTACCGTTAAGGGCAAGAAAATCGCCGTCCTCGGTGATATGATGGAACTTGGTTCTAAAACGATTGAGGCGCATCGGCAGGCGGGGAGGGAAGCCGCGGTGGCGGCGGACTTAATTTTCACCGTCGGCGTGCGAGCGCAATTTATCGCTGAAGCGGCGCGGGCGAAAAGTTTCCATCCCGATAATCTCAAACATTTTGCCGAGGCGCGCGAGGCCGGGCGAGCGCTCGAACGTTTGCTCGCCTCGGGTGATCTCGTCCTCGTTAAGGGCTCACAATCAATGCGAATGGAGCGTGTAGTGGAAGAAATTATGGCCGAACCAAATCGAAGAGGGGATTTACTTTGCCGTCAAGAATCGGAGTGGCAAGAAAGATAGTTATTTGGTATAGTGGTGACTAGAAAGGAGGTGTGGAGTGGGTACAGGTAAAAAACGAAAAGAACGGTTCTTGTATTATGTCTGGGAACAGAAGGAGGACGGCCTGCATTTTGTTGATGTTACAATGGCGGTAAGCGATAAGTATCCCAACATTCCAAGAAGCCCTCCGGCAATTAACCACTCGAAGACAACATTATGAGGCCTGTCAAAAATAATCTCATCATTGTAAAGCGCAGGATGGTAGTGCTTTAGAAATACAATTTGCTCGATTATGTGTTTTACACAGCATTTGGCAGTTTTTGGCTGAAGTTGCGCCGCCTTTGCTCCAAGCCGCTACATGGTCGGCGTCCATTTCGCCAAAACTCCAGACCTTACTCTTGTTGGCATCATGTCCAATAGCACAATGTGGGCAGTTTGATTCGTCTTTTTTCTCTGCTTTAGCAGTTTGTGTTGCATAAACCGCTTTTTTGGTTGCTTCGTCAAAAATTCGGACTTCAAGCAATTTTGTATCAACAGAACCACCGAGAATATACTCAAAAATGCCTTTGCGGTTTTTGATGTACGGATCACCATAGAGCTTACGCACCTCAGCCGATACTTTTGCTGGATTGTACGCTTTTTTGTGATATTCCTCGTAAAGTCGTCCCCATTCAAGCCCGCGCATTTCGCTTTCAACATCGGTAAATACACTAGAGACCCAGTCAATCACGATGTTAAAATATTTCTTTAGCTCAGTGATGTTTTTGTCGCGACGATGAAGCGTCATATAGCCCTCAATATTTCCCTTGCTTACCCATTCAAGTGCCCGCTCCAAAAAATCCTGGCGGTTCGCACTGCCTGATATATAAGCACTCCATTTCTGGATGTTCGCGTTTTGACGATTGCTAAATTCCTCTCTTGCTGATGTCACAAACGGCCCAGAATACACAGCATTAAGTAATTCTTGATTCCTAAGTGGAATTCCAGCAATATTAATCGTTTTAAACCAATTTTTTATCTCACTTTCCTCACCTTCACATTCGTAAATGAGTAGTTTCGTTTCCAAAATCTTGGTTTTCTTGTCCTTTGCCATACCACTAAAATTTTGTTCCATACCATTTTCGTCCTTGATAGCAAATTTATCATTCACAAAGCGCCCGATACTGGTGATGCGTTGTTGTCCATCTAAAACTTCGAAAGTGTCATCATTAACTTTGTGGAAATAAATCAACCCAAGTGGATATCCTTTTAAAATTGAAACAATAACTGCCACCTCTTTTCCTTCTTCCGCATAAATATAATTACGTTGATACTCCGGCTGAATAGTGAGCTTGCCAGACAAAATGCAATATACTATACTGATTTTGGTGCTTGGAGGGTTCGCCCTGTCACGGCTATCCAAGCTGTAGCCAGGCACCGCTAAAAAATACCGCTCTGCGGTATTTTTTAGTTTAATCATTTTCCGGATTACCACTATGTAAAACTCGTCGGCGGTTGTTCTTATCAATTCCCCAAAACGGAATGATGCTCCAAAAGAACTTTTGGCCATTTTCAATCTGTTTAACAATTACTTTCACTCGCGTATTTTCCAAAACTGCTATAAATTCATAAAAAGAAACTGGCTTAAGAATCGTGTCAGTGCGACTATGGACGCGGATTCGCTCAAAATGTTTTGTATGCCAAATTCCCTGCACAGTACGCGATAAAGAAAGTAATTGAGGCACGAGAACCAATAGTTTCAACCGAGCATATTGTTCAGAATGTGAACGCGCAACTTCATCAGATTTGAATTTAAGATGTTTCAGTCCTGCCTCATTGAAACTAATTTTCTCGCCAAAGTAAGGGCACCGAATTTCTCCGATTGTCCCATAAAAAGCTTCGGCGTCCATCCTGACCTTTCCAAAATCCTGTTCGTCTTTAAAATTAAATTTTCCCATGATTCAATTTACCATTTTATAATTTATGACTGAATGTTGCGTGGTAATTTAGTTAACTATTTTTTGAACAGCTTTTAACTTCCTATGGTCATATTTTTCAACTTCCCCTTTTTGATTTACCAAAAAAATACTTAATCGCAATCTATTGCAAACATAATATGGGATTTTCTTTAACGCCTTGTCCTTGAACGAATAAGGAAACGCCACGCCGAAGTTATAGCCACCGTATAGTGATTTTCTGCTGGTATGCATCCGTGAAATTATTTGCCCTAAAGCAGAATTGGTCGCGCTACTTCTCCAACCGTTAGGGTGCTTAACCACCTCGCTCGGGTCGCCTTTACACTCAACGAGATAATACCAACCACAAGGCCTCGGCCGTAATTTTTGAACTCTTATATCTACGCCCTTTTCTTTCAAATCGGTAATTCTGTTTTTCGGATCACCAAAGCCATCTTTGGCCAGATATTTAAGTACGCTTTTTTTAACAAATTGTTCTTTCAATAACTTATGACTTTTAGATTGTGATCGCTGATTTTTTTCCATAAATTTATTTTATTTCAATGTACGAATTTTATTTGAAATATTTAACATTATTTCGATCGTGTCACGAATAGTGTTTGCTGTATCCCAAGGATCTTTGTGGTTTTTTGGGTAATATCTGATATCGGTAAAATCATGGGTATAAAATGTCTTATTATCAGTTGTTTCGATTTTATAGATAAAGGGCTTTACTTCTTTCGGTAAAACTTTAATTCCTATTTTTTCTAATTCATTTAAATCTTTCAGCTTCTGTAATATTGTGTTAACAATATTGTGTTAACGTCATGTCGATATGTTTTAAGTTCTTTTTCGGAAATGTTAGTGACTGCCACTAATCTAGATTTGATCATTAATTCAAAAGCATATGAAAGTAAAATATAATATAACCTGAGACGTGCTTCGTCTTCACCTTTGCCAACAAGAAAACCTTTGACTAGTTTAACTGACTGACAAGCCCAATCATTCCAATATTTAGCCGTTTGTTGGAAGAGAAATTTATTCATTTTTTCACTTTCTTATGTTTGATAAGCACCCTTTGATAAACTTTTTCTAATAAACCATTTCGAGTAACCACTCCACTTGCGTTCAAATCATAGGTTCCTTTTTTCCCGAATTTATCTAAATACGCCTGTTTACAGTCGGCGGATGTGTACACTTTTGTTTTTTGTTTATATAAATCCAAGTTCTCACACATTCCAACAATCTTAAACTGCTCGGGGCTGTACTTATCCATAATACTAATTGGTACACCCATCACACCTTCATAATCACTTGGGATATTTTTAACTAACGAAATTTCTATCGCGTCATAATTATCATACTTCTCAAACGGTTTTTCGTCACAAACTTGATCACCTCCGCCTTGGTCATGAGTGGTAGTGGTTGGTGACGGCGCCCATGGTCAAGATTGGTGAACCAGCGAACGCCTTGCACTCGGGTGACATAAACCTTATTACCGCTTTCGTTTGTCTTAATTTCATGAACTTGATCTAAATTAGCAATCTTTTCTGGTATCTCAAAAAACATCGCACCGGCATTGACTTTGTAATTATTACCTAACCAAACTTTATTCTCTTTAAGTAATGGGAATACTTCTTTGTAGGTAATTGCGTTCAAGTTGCCGATGATCAAAAACTTTTTATCATTGGCAACAAGTTGTTTTATATACTCACGAAACAGACTGAAGGGCGGATTAGTTACCACGATGTCGGATTGTTTCAGTAGATTTATAGATTCATCACTACGAAAGTCGCCGTCGCCTTCTAGCGGCATCCATTCGTTATTCTTGTTTGCCTTTAACTGCTTGGCGACATCCTTCAAGTTGAACTCGCCATCGCCGTCTATGTCATGCACTTCGTTGATAATAAATTTGTTAGCGGTTACCTTCGGACGGCCTTTTGATTTTGCAAGGGTTTTATCATAGTTGATCAAATCTAGCAGTGTATTGGCTATAGGAGAAGGTTTGTAACTGGTAGTGATAAGCTGTTTTAATCCAAGTTTGTTGAAATTGAGCACAAAATAGCGAAAGAAATTGCTCTCGAACGGATCGTCGCAGTTGCAATACACCACCTTGCCACGGAAAACATCAGGGCTGTATTCCAGATATGCCTCAATTTCTTTCTGAATATCGCCGAACTGGGTATAAAACTCATCATTCTTTACCCTTTTTGCGTTTGTAAGATTTTTGTTTGCCATAATTATTTTAGCAATTCATCAACGGAAACATCAAGGGCTTTCGCGATATTCGTAATGGTTGAAAGTGTGGGATTTTTCTTGCCACTTTCAACATTGCTCATATAGGCGCGATCAAGCCCAAGCTTGCGACACAAATCGCCCTGCGTCATATCTTTCGCAAGGCGGATTCTGCGTATATTGTCGCCTAGTTTCTTTGCGGAATTGCTCATATCAACAGTTTTAGTATAGCGAGGATTGTTTTTCAAAACAATAGTGTTATATAATACAAATACCCGACCGAGCCCCGTTTCCGCCCATTCAATTTTAAAAAAATCCCGTGCGAATATTTTGACCCCACCGGGAATCGAACCCGGATTGCAAGCTTGAGAAGCTTGTGTCCTAACCGTTAGACGATAGGGCCCTAAATCACTTTGTCAAACAAAGTGATCGGGCGTCCCGCTATGAGCGGGATTAGCCTAAGCTTATAGCTTTTAGGTTATTTGGACAAATGAGCCGGTGGTGTTAATATGATGATTATGGACACTTGGTTAATTGTGGCGCTCGCAGTGATTGCTGGCGCCGTGGCCGGCGCAGTTTTGTGGCGCGGCCTAGCGGGCCGTAAAAATCGAGGCGAAAATGAGAATGAAAACAATAATGGTTTTTTGCTGTTGCAAAACCAATTGAATGAATTGGTCAAAACCGTAGATCACAAACTGACCGAATCAAGTCGGACGATGTTTGATTCGATGCGCAATCAATCGAACGAATCGAATAAAATTATTCGTGATATTGTTCAAGAATTAACCAAAGTCGGGGAAGGGCAGAAACAGGTGATGAATTTCACCGAGCAATTGCGGTCGCTTCAAGATATTTTAAAAAATCCGAAACAACGCGGGGTCCTCGGGGAATACTTTTTAGAAACTTTGCTCAAAAATGTTTTGCCGACCGGCAGTTATCAAATGCAGTACCCCTTCAACGACGGCACGATTGTAGATGCGGTCGTCTTCGTGAAAGACAAGGTTATTCCGATTGACTCCAAATTTTCGCTCGAGAATTATAATCGTTTAGCGGAAGAGAAGGATCCTGCCGAACGCGAACGATTGGAAAAATTATTTAAACAAGATTTAAAAAATCGTATTGATGAAACGGCGAAGTATGTGAAGCCCGCCGAAAATACGATGGACTTCGCTTTTATGTTTATCCCGCACGAAGCGATCTATTATGATCTCTTGATCGCGCAAGTCGGAGCCGTGAAAGTGAACACGCGCGATCTCGTGGAATATGCATTCAAAGATAAGCATGTGATTATCGTTTCGCCGACTTCCTTCCTCGCTTATTTACAAACTGTTTTGCAGGGCTTGAAGGCGTTGCAAATTGAGGAGTCGGTCAAGGGGGTGATTAAAAATGTCGGCGAGCTCGAGAAACATCTTGTCGTGTACGAAGAATATCACTCCAAACTCGGTGGCGCGTTGGGGACGGTGATAAATCATTACAATGCTTCCCATCGCGAATTTAAAAAAATTGACAAGGATATTTTAAAAATTGTTGGCGAATCAATGGGAGTGGAACCAATGGTCCTTGATAAACCCACCTCAATTGAGGAATAATAGAGAGATGAAAAAACATAATCAAATCGGCAAGAAGCCAGGCGCGCCAGCCTTCCGCACACCATCGTGGTTCAAAAACATGCCGAATAAAAAGGGCTTCCGGCCACCCTTCCGCCACCCGGGAGTTTAAACTGATAATCTCAATAACGTCAAGTGGCCGAAAGGTCAAAAATACTGTAATCTTCAGGCCATGAAATTCGCTGTGATAAAAACTGGTGGGAAGCAATACCGTGTCGCCGAAGGCGATGTGTTAAAGGTGGAAAAGTTAGCCGTGGCTGAAACGGAAAAGAACGTGATTTTCGATCAAGTACTTTTGACAGTTGATGGAGAGAAATTGGAAGTGGGTAAACCGATTATTAAAACAGCTAAAGTTTTAGCGGAAAATTTGGGCACGAGTAAGGGTGATAAGGTTCTGATTTTCAAATACAAACCTAAGGTCCGCTACCGCGTGAAGCGTGGCCACCGCCAGCTCCACACGAAAGTTAAAATTACTAAGCTCGATTTTTAAGCGCGTTTTTCAGCGTGTCGGCGTCAGAATATTCTAACTCTGTGCCCGTCGAGAGGCCGCGTCCTAACACTGTAATTTTAATGCCAAACGGCGCGAGGGCGCGCTGTAAATATTCACCAGTATTATCACCTTCAGGATTCACCGCGAGAGCAATGATGATTTCTTTCAACTGACTCTTCGCGGTCTTCACTTTCTCCAGTAGGGGATTTATACGAATTTTTTGTGCGGGCGCTTCTTCTAAAATTGGCACCAGACCGCCCAAAACAAAAAAGTGCCCCATATAACAACCTGATTTCCGCATCACTTCTAAATCCGAATCTTTCTCTAAAATCATCAAGAGGCCGGCATCACGGCTAACGTCAGCGCAGAGATCACAAGTTTCTTGAGCTGCGACTTGACGATTAATAAAGAATCGAAAGCAACTCCGACATTGACCAACGTGTTGCTTGAGTTCAAGCAAATCTTTGGCTAAATTTTCAATCGTGTGAGAATTTTGGCCCAAAAGGTGATAGACGAAACGGCGCGCCTGGCGCGGTCCGATCCCGGGGAAACGAAGGAAAGTCGAGACTAATTTTTCAATCACATCAGACATTTTATTTCAAAACCCGCCGAAGGCGTCCTTCTCATTTTTATCCAAGCTCACAAAGCAAACACGCTTTTCGTCGAAAAAGAGTTCAACCACGCCGGTCGGACCATTTCGATGTTTTTCAATCAAAATCTCGGCAATATTTTTCTTGTCGGAATCTTCGTTATATTTATCCTCACGATGAATAAACATCACCACGTCCGCGTCTTGCTCAATGGAGCCCGAATCGCGGAGGTCGGAGAGCCGTGGTTTCCCTCCCCGTTGCTCCACGGCGCGATTTAATTGCGAAAGAGCGAGGACCGGGATATCAAGTTCGCGCGCGAGCCCTTTAAGCGAGCGCGAAATTTCCGTCACTTGTTGCACGAGCGAATCGGAATCACGACGTGGCACCATTAACTGAAGATAATCCACCACAATCAATCCTAAATTGTGTTCACTTTTCAAACGCCGCGCGACAGACTTCATTTTAGTAATATTATTTGATGGATCGTCGTCAATGAAAATTGGGGCTTTCGAAAGGGTGTCAAGGGCATCACGAATGTTGGAGAATTCACTGTCGGTTGAGAGGCGACCGGTGCGAAGTTTCCACGAATCCACGTGACTTTCGGTGGCAATCAACCGATCCACTAATTGTTGTGAGCTCATTTCAAGTGAAAAAATGCAAACCGGCACATTCGTCTTTGCCACCTGTCGCGCGATGTCAAGCGCGAGTGATGTCTTACCCATTGACGGTCGTGCAGCCAAAATAATTAAATCGGATTTCTGTAATCCCGACAAACGATCGTCAAGACCCTTAAAGCCCGTGGGCAAACCGCGAATCCCTTCACCTGACTTATGCAATCGCTCGAACCGTTCCCACGCTTCAACCAAGGTGTCTTTCAAGGTGGTAAAAGTTTTGTGCGAAAAATTGACGAGACTAAAAATCGTTTGCTCCGCTTTTTCAAAGATTGAATCTAATTCTTCTTCTTCGCGATAACCGAGTTCCGACAAGCGATCAGCCGAATCAATCAGCCGCCTGAGTTGCGCTTTTTTCTTCACGGTCTCGGCATAATATTTTAAATTGCTAGCCGAGGGTACGGCGTTCGTCAACTCCACCAAATAACTCGGACCGCCGACACTTTCCATCTGTTTACTAGCCGTCAAACTGGAAGTGAGGGCCACGAGGTCAATTGGTTCATTTTTATCAAATAGCTTGAGCATCGCGCGATAGATTCGACGATGCCGTTCGGAATAAAAATCGTCTGGCACGATGGTTTGCACCACTTCATTCAGGCCGACCGGCTTAATCATAATTGAACCAAGTAGGGCCTGTTCCGCCGTCAGATCTTGGGGCGGCACGCGGATACCGGCTTTCGTAAATGGGGCTTCAGTCGCCATACCTAAAAGTGTAAAGCGTAAAACTTAAAACACCAAGTTTAATCAGGGGATGAAAAGGGGATAGTGGGGAAAAATAAAAGGGGCAGGCGTGTCGCCTACCCCCTATTTCGCTCGAACACGCCAACCATTTTTTCATTGGTCGTTGCCGATTGCCCGCTTAAAGGCCCGTGAACAGCATAGTCACGGCAAGCATTAAACTGGCGACAGGCCAACCAATCCTAATGATCCAGCGCACACGAGACTCTTCCTCGGGAGAAAGCGGGTAGACGAACATCGTCACCCCTCGGCGCCGAGGATTATCAACGGAACATAGCCGTCGAGGGCATCCACCAACTACTGAATCAGATTTCCCCACACGATAATCTCCTTCGGTTTTTGGAAACACAGAACTTGACCAAGTCAATGATAGGGTTAGAACTAATCACGGCGGTCCACGAGTCGTCAGCATCGCGCGCTCCTTAAAAAGAACCAGTATCTAGAAACTCTGTTTATAGATTAGCAAAAAATAATTTTCTTGTCAATCTTGCCGGGCTGACATATCTTTCACTTTATAACCCAGGGCTTCAATTTGCGCTCGAAGTTTGTCAGCTAAAGACCAATCTTTGTTTTGACGGGCTTGGTTTCGCTCTTTGATGAGTTCAGCTACGGCCGGCGGGATTTCTACTGGTTTGGCTACGTTCGTTAAATTTAAACCCAACACTTGATCAAAGTTGAGGAGAGTGGCCAATTTATCGCGGCGTTTTACTCTATCATCTTTAGTCACTTCCCACGTGACCGCGAGTGCCTGCGGTAAATTTAAATCATCTTCAAGCGCGTGATCAAAGCGTTGTTTATAACTTTCAATCACTTGACCCTCGGTCGGACCCGCACTTGCCCATTCACTCACTAATCCTTGCAACTTTTCATACGCTTTCGCCGCGGCGGTGAGTGATTCCCAGGTGAAATTCAAGAGCGTGCGATAATGCACCGTGAGAAGGAGGTAGCGATAGTTAATGGGTGGAAACTTTTTGGTCGATAAATCCGCGAGCCCGAGCACATTGCCAAGCGACTTGGCCATCTTTTCTCCCTCAATCATCATAAAAGCCGAATGGAGCCAGAAACGAGCGAGCGGTTGACCGTTCAAACTTTCAGACTGGGCATTCTCATTTTCATGATGCGGGAAAATTAAATCCGTGCCACCGAGATGGAGATCAATTTGCTCGCCTAGTGTGGCTGCGATCATCGCTGAACATTCAATATGCCAGCCAGGACGACCTCGCCCCGCCGCGGCGGGACCTCGGCCAAATGATGCATCCCAACCCACTTCGCCATCTTCCGGTTTATAAAATTTCCACAGAGCGAAATCACCCTCATCTGTCGGTAAGCCCGTGAGTGATCGAAATTGTCCGTAGCGGGGGAACGAAGCAATTTTAAAATAAATCCCGTCTTCGGCTTGGTAAGCGATGCCTCGTTCAAGCATTTTTTTAATCAAGACAATCATCTGATCAATGAATTCTGTCGCCCGCGGCAAAGCCGCGGGTCTTAAAACATTAAGCGCGTCTAAATCGTCTAAAAACATTTGTTCATAACGTCGAGTAAAATCAACGAGACTCAAACCGGCCGCTGCGGCGCCGGCAATCGTTTTATCATCAACATCGGTAATATTAATCACTTGTCGCACGGTCAAACCGAACCGTTCAAGCGTCCGGCGAAGTAAGTCGCTCGTCACGAAAGTTCGTAAATTACCAATATGAGGCGGGGCGTAAACCGTTGGCCCACAAGTGTAAAAACTGACCGTAGGCGGTCGGAGTGACGCGAATCGCTCTTTCGTACCACTCAGTGAATTGAAGAAGGTTAAAGCCATCGGCGGAAGCGCGCCCAAGCGAACATTAAAGCGGAAATTATCGCCATTAAGGCTAAAACCAACCAATAACTATCAGGCCGACCGGCCCAAGGTAAATCAAGATTCATTCCGAAAAATTGAATGACAATGGTGATGGGGAAAAAGATGAAGGCGAGCACTGTTAGCAACTTCACAATCTCGTTGGTTTTGATTGAAAGCATTGATTCATTGGTTTGGCGCAAGTCAAGGAAGGTTTCGCGATTGCCTTCAAGCATATTCCAAATTTTTTCATATTCGCCGGTGAGCGCCGTCAGATAATATTTAAAATCAGCGCCGAAGAAGTCTTGCCCTGCCACCATCAAGGATTCAAGAATTTGTCGATGGGTTTTGAGCGCCCAGCGAAAATCAAATAAGTTGCGGTTAACGGATGCCAATAATTGAACCATTGCCTTTTCTTCACCGGAGAAAATTTTCTGTTCCGCTTTTTTCAAAACACCGTTTACATAATCTAAACCCGATGAAAGTGAACCATAAAGATGCCGCGTCAAATAATAGAAAATATAGCCCGCGTGTGATTTATGGTTATGTTCTTTCAAATAATTGATGGTGAAAATACGCGCGAACTCGGTTAAACTTTCCATCGGTTGGTAATGAACAGTGATCAAAAAATTTTGTCCAACAATGAAATCAATTTCTTCGGTATCTTCACCACCCGCCGGCCGTTTGCCGTAACATAAATTACAAATGGGGAAATGGAGAATGAGGTAAATGAAGTCCGAATATAAATCAACTTTCGACCGCGCCGAAGGCGCGCCGAGTTCCGTCATCGCGAGCGGGTGAATTTGATACTCTTCCGCCACTTGTTTGATCTCCGCTTCTGTCGGCGCTTCAAGATCAAGCCATGTCAAACCGTTATAGTCTTGCTTTTTGAGCATAGAGTTTATTATACTAAGCAAACAACTTTGATGCAAAAGAAATTTTGGTACGTTGGAATTATTTTTTTAATCATCATCGCCCTGGCGGGGACCTTTTTTGCCGGGGTGATGATGGGTTTTGAGGAGCGACCGGCAGTGCGGAAAATTACGGCTCTGCTTGATTCAGAAACCGATCAGCCGGCTACGGTTGACTTCGCTCCGTTTTGGAAAACTTGGAGTATTCTCGATGACCGCTTTGTGGATAACGGATCGAAAGCCACTTCCACGAGCGCTGAGGAGAAAACCCAACAACGCGTTTGGGGCGCAATAAGCGGGATGGTGAACGCGCTCGATGATCCTTACACCGTCTTCTTGCCCCCAGTCGAAAAGAAAGATTTTGAAGAAAGTATCAACGGTAATTTTGGTGGCATTGGGATTGAAATCGACGTTAAAGACAAAGTTCTCACAGTGGTTACGCCACTCGAAGGAACTCCGGCGGAAATCGCGGGAATTTTGACCGGTGATAAAATCGTAAAGATTGGTGATGAGAGCACGGAAAATATGTCCATCGATTCAGCTGTCAGTTTAATTCGCGGTGAAATTGGCACGAAAGTTAAGTTGACCATTGCGCGAGAGAAAGACGCAAATCTCAGCGAATTTGATATCACCCGCGCGAAAATTATCATTCCGACGATTAAAACCGAGATGAAAGATGGAGTGTTTATTATTAAACTTTTCAGTTTTAGCGCGAATGCTTCGAGCGCTTTTCGTGAGGCTTTACGCGAATTTATCGCGGCTAAAAGCACCAATAAGATGATTATTGATCTGCGAGGTAATCCGGGCGGTCTGCTCGAGGCGGCGGTGGACATCGCCAGTTGGTTCCTGCCGATCAATCAACCGATTGTGAGTGAACGTGGTCGCACGGGGAAGACAGAGAAAGTGCATCGCAGTTATGGTTATGATATTTTCAACGACAATTTAAAATTAGTTTTGCTTGTAGACGGTGGCAGTGCTTCGGCCTCCGAGATTCTCGCCGGCGCTTTGTCGGAATACGGCAAAGCAATTTTGGTGGGAGAGAAGACTTTCGGTAAGGGGTCGGTGCAAGAATTGGTGAGAGTGACGGATGACAGTTCGGTAAAAATTACGATTGCTAAATGGTACACGCCAAAAGGTAAGAGCATTTCAGATAATGGACTTGAGCCACAAATAATTGTTGAGCGACCCAAAAAGAAAGAAGGTGAAAAAGAGGGGAGTGAGTCGGCTGATTTCGACCCCCAACTTGCCAAAGCGATTGAAATAGTTAAAAGATAGGATTATAATCAAAGCCATGAAAGTTGTCCTCTTAGCCAATGTGCCAAGTCTTGGCCGAAAATTTGAAGTTAAGAATGTCGCCTCTGGTCACGCGCGAAATTTCCTTTTACCGCATGGTCTCGCCACGCTCGCTGATCGTGCGACTTTGAAACGAGTTGAATCTTTAAAGCGTCAATACGAAACGAGCGAAATGGGGAAGCGAGCGGAGGCAGATCGTTTGATTGGCGAACTTGAAGCAGTCACGATTACCATTCAAGCTAAGGCGAACGAACAAGGTCACTTATTTGAAGGGGTAAGCAAGGAAATGATCGCGACGGAAATTAAAAAAGAAACAAAAATTGAACTTGATCCAGAGTGGCTAGACCTTGATCGACCAATTAAGGCTCTCGGCGAATATGAAATTAATTTGGCGACAGGGAAAATTAAAATTCAGGTAACGCCAATCGAACCGGCTAGATAACCGACACTTCTTTGGCGATGCGAATTTTCGAGTTAAAGCCAACCTTGCGACGATCTCGGAACTGGACGCGACCCGCTTTGAGTGAGAAAATAGTGTGGTCGCGACCCAATTTAACGTTCTTCCCAATCGTAAAATTAGTCCCGCGCTGACGCACGATGATTGAACCTGGCTTCGCCTGCCCGCCATCGGCGAGCTTAATCCCAAGAAACTTTGGTTGAGAGTCGCGGAGATTTTTAGCTGTTCCGCCAGCTTTCCTATGAGCCATATTTCAAGTATAAAAAATTATTGGGGAAAAATCAAGCCCCATTTGGTGATTATTAATTTTGCCTTAATTGCTGTTTTAAGTTTCGGTCTAGGGCGTTTGTCCCAAACAGGGAAGATAAAAGAGTCAATGCCTATTTCAGTTCCGGCACAGATTCAAGTTCAAGTGTCAGCTGGCGGTAATTTCGTTGGTTCGAAGAATGGCACCAAATATCATTATCCGTGGTGTTCAGGCGCGGCGCGGATTAAAGAAGAAAATAAAGTTTGGTTCCAAACTGTGGATGAAGCCAAAAGGGCAGGGTATTCACCAGCCGCCAATTGCCCGGGACTATAGAACTAATACAACGTCGCACAATATATCTTTTTAGACGTTCCAACACTTCTTACTCCAAACCCACGGCGCGCGACCGTAGGCCTTCATTAACCAGATTGCATATTCTACATTACCCTTAGGGGTGTAGATATCAAAGCCAAGAGTGCGACTTTTCTCTAAATGGAATTGTTCGTTGATCTGGAACACCCCTACATCGTAATGGTTAGCTTCACCTCGAAGCACCTCGCCAGCCTTATTATACTGATTGAAGCGGCTTTCGCATTTTGCCACCGCCAAGGCGAGATTGGGGTCGAGGTCATACTCTCGGCTAACTTTTTGAATTAATTCCTGGATCGTCAATTCTGGCGCGATGGTGTGAACCGCCACACTGGTTTTAAAGGGCGCCAAATCAACCACCGTCACTGACTGTGGCTGACGGTCTTCAATACTTTGTTGAGCTTGCTCAATTTGTGTCGCGGGCGTGGTCGAAACGGTTGGAGCAGTAGAAAATGATCCGACCTGCGCTGCCGCGAGCAAACCGACTAAGCCGATTTTAGTTAAGGTATAAATGGAATTAAAAAAACTAGGCAACCCTTCGCCTAGTCTGTCAAATTAGATTGATAATCAAGGATGGAATTGATTCAACCGTTACCACTAATCAATCCCAACCCCAGGTTAGCATATTCCACCCCGGCAGTCAATCGGTGGTCAATTAAAAATCCCTTTTAACCAATTGATGATTCCCGATCCGTACGTGTCAATAAATTGTCTTAAATCAATTTTGAAATAGGCCAAAAGCGCGACCACGATGATAACAAGTAGGAGGAACTTTATAAAACCTGTGGATTGATTAGTTTTGCCTATCATAGTTTCAATTATTTATATTTATTCAAAAATTTTTTACCCTCTCCCCCGCCCCACCAACAACCCAAGCAATTGTCGCAGTAACTCGAGCAGACGGCGCATCAGTTGCAGGAGCAAGGCTTGACGACCGATCGCTTCATTTGAGGTGGGAGTCACAGTTAAAGTGAGG
>Ga0210057_1005002_pt1 | contig 17243 bp, 14 predicted proteins | sample CryGeyCG2114_010_2_FD_183968 | JGI IMG/M metagenome (GOLD analysis project Ga0210057, IMG submission 183968) | Groundwater microbial communities from aquifer - Crystal Geyser CG10_big_fil_rev_8/21/14_0.10 (SPAdes) (version 2) | ecosystem: Environmental > Aquatic > Deep subsurface > Groundwater ...
TTTTCTTTTAGGTAAATTTTGTTATATTTAAGATATGAATATAGCAAAAACCATCGACCAAACTTTTTTAAAAAAAGGTGCGAACGAAGAAGAGATAAAAAAAGTTTGTGAAGAAACGAAAAAATATAGTTTTCGGGGACTTTGTATTTTTCCAGAATATACCAAATTAGTAAAGGAATTACTTAACCCCGTTAGAGATTACAAAGGCAAAAAAGAAGCACAGAAAGAACATATCTCTAACGGGGTAAAAGGCACCGATATTAAAGTCACTACCTTAATTGATGAGCCGACTGGCACGAGTTCTCATAAAGATAGAATGAATATGGTAAAAAAAGCTAAAGAAGTAGGTAGCGATGAAGTTGATGTGGTGATGAAAATAGACGCCTTTAAAAATGGGAAATACGACGAAGTTTCAGATGATTTAAAAGAAATTTGTAAAATTCTGCCTACAAAAGTTATTATTGGTTCAGGTTATTTAACCGATGAAGAAATTAAAAAAGCTTCTGCGATTGTCAAAGAATCGGGCGCGATTTGCGTAAAAACCGCTACAATTGACGACCCTTTAGACCATTCTGAATTAAATGAAAAAGCAAAACATGTGAGAATGATGAAAGAATCGGCTCCTGGATTATTAATAAAAGCAGCAGGTTCGATTAGAAGATTAGCTGATTTAAAAATGATGGTTGAGGCCGGCGCTGATATTGTCGGAACAAGTTCTGGAGTAGAAATTGTGAATGAAGCAAAAGGTGAAAAAAGCAATAAAAGTGAAGAATGGAGAAAAATAGAATAAAATTTATGTACCAACCAACAATCGGACTCGAAGTGCATATTGAATTGAACACTAAATCAAAAATGTTCTGTTCGTGTGCTAATGATCCTAATGAACGTCATGCAAATACAAATATTTGCCCCACGTGCACTGCGCAACCGGGGACACTTCCAGTTATTAATAAAGAAGCTGTGAGAAAAACCATCAAAACTGGGTTATCTCTTAATTGCCAAATTTCAGAATATTCAAAATTTGATAGAAAAAATTATTTTTATCCCGATCTTCCAAAAGGTTATCAAATATCGCAATTATATCAGCCATTTTGCGTAAGAGGATTTTTAGAAGTCAAAGAGGGTAAACCTTCTTTTTCACCCTTCGCTGCGGCTCGGGCAATAAATGGCAAGAAAATAAGGATTAGAGAAGTGCACCTCGAAGAAGATACTGGGAAGTTAGTCCATCCCGAAGGGACTGATTATTCTTTAGTTGATTTTAATCGGGCCGGAGTTCCTCTAATGGAACTAATAACAGAACCAGATATAAAGTCGGCAAAAGAGGCGCGAAAATTCGCTGAGGAACTCCACTTGATTATGCATTATCTTGATGTTTCTGATGCTGATATGGAAAAGGGCCAAATGCGTGTGGAGGTTAATCTTTCACTTTCTAAAAGCCAGCAGTTAGGAACAAAAGTAGAAATTAAAAATTTGAATTCATTCCGGGCAGCGGAGCGGGCGATTGATTATGAAGTCAAAAGACAAACCGAAATTTTAAAAGCGGGTAAAAAAGTTATTCAGGAAACTCGGGGTTGGGATGATGTTAAAGAGGTGACGGTGAGTCAAAGAAAAAAAGAAGAAGCTCACGATTATCGATATTTTCCTGAACCAGATTTGCCGCCCTTACATATCACTTCAGAAATGATAAGTGAAATTAAAGCTGAAATACCCGAACTTCCTCAACAAAGGCGAGAAAGATTAGCCAGAGAATATCAATTAGATGAAAAAATGGTCGCTGAGACTTCGCCTCATCTTCCGCCTCGCTCCGCTTCGCGAAGCTCGGCCATTGAAATTTTTGTTTACAATAAGGACTTGGGAGAATATTTTGAAAAAGTAGTTAGTGAATTTGAACCCCGACTTCCTCAAGAAAGGCTATTAAAATTAATAAAATTAGCGACAAATTATATAATCACTGATTTACAAGGACTTTTGCAAAAAGCCTCAATTACCGAGCTTCCAAAGGAAGCGAAGGTGAAGATGAGAAAGAAGTTCTCATCGCCCACTGACGAAGATTTCCTTATCACTCCGGAAAATTTTGCTGAGTTTATTACTCTGATTTACGAAGGGAAAATTTCATCAAAAATTGCCAAAATGGTTCTTGAAGAAATGTTTCAAACTGGAGCTGATCCTTCTCATATCATTGAGGAAAAGGAGTTAACCCAAATTACTGATGAGGCAGAAATTGAAAAAATTATCAAAGAAGTTATTTCTAAAAACAAAAAAGCAGTTGAAGATTATAAAAAGGGAAAAGAAAATACTTTTCAATTTTTAGTCGGCCAAGTAATGGCTCAAACCAAAGGCAAAGCCAATCCCCAAATAGTCAAGGAGATTTTAAATAAAATATTGACAAAAAGCAAATAAGTGGTAGAGTATCAACTAGAGCAAATTAACATAAATTATACATAAGGAAAGAGGTGAATCAATGTTCATAGAAGGTCGATGGCCGTACGCTATTGATGAAAAAGATAGGCTTCCGATTCCGCCTGAATTAAGAGAAAATTTCGGCGAAAGAGCGATTGTTGCTATTGAACCGCCGGATGGGCCGGTAGTGATATTTACGGTAAAAAGTTGGAAAAGGAAGCGAAAAGCCGTTCTGAAAGAGGCTGGAAATTTACAACAATTTACACTTACTTGGAAACCCGCCACAGTGAAACTCGATGCCCAAGGGAGGATTATTCTTCCAGACGATCAAAGAAACTTACTAGAACAAAGAGTAATTGAGGTTTCGATAGCAGAGGATGAGTATTTAAAGGTAATAAATGATGGAGACAAACAAGATGAATCAAGCCTGTCGGGAAACCCAGGAGGTCAGACATCTCTCAGGAAATTTCGAGACTTCTGGGAAGCCAAAGAATACCGAGATAAGGACAAAAAGGTTGTTTATTTCAGTCCGGGAGGAGGGAAGGTAACTGGTAAGTTTGATCCAAAAGGAGGTTTCTTTACATTTACTGGCAAAAATGAAAAAGTGATACGTTTTTCAATAGTAGCATCATGGGATAAATTCTATCCTGGTGAATAAAAAGGAGGTGAAAAGGTGACTAACATATTAGTCCACGAGGCAGATCGGGTATACAAACAGGGTGTTATTTTTTTTCCGTGCCGTTCAGCACGCCCCACGGGCCGCATTAAGACACGGCCGCCGAAACCGGGTACGGTGGTAAATGTACAGCTCGTCCTCAGTTCGGGGAAAAGAATTCCCTGGACGCCGGCTTCCCAAATTGGCTGGTAGCCTAAAAAGAGGGAGATTGTTTTAAGAACGGTCTCCCCCTTATTTATTTTCTAAAAATTCTTTTACCCAGTTAGAAAGCCCCACCCTTTCTAATGGGGTTTACTAATTTTTCTGCTTCTTTTTGATTCTTTATCCAATAAATTCTTTTGTCTCTTTTGAACCAGGTTATTTGTCTTTTAGCATAATTTTGAATCTCTCCCACCGACTTTTCAATCATTTCTTTTCGGCTTATTTTTCTCTGTAAGTATTGAGCCACTACTCGATAATGTATTCCGAATTCTTCGATTTTCTTCCAAGAGAGGCCAAATTTTCTTAAATTCTTTACCTCTTTTATCAACCCCATTTTTAACCATTTTAAAAACCTTCTTTCTATCAAGTTATTGAGCTTCTTTTTTTCTTTTTTAATTCCAATCATTAAAACTGGATAGGGGAGAGGTTGTTTCTTAAGTGAAGGGATTGGTTTCTTTGTTTTCATTACAATTTCAATTGCTCGAATTAATCTTCTTGGATTTTTTTTCTCAATTGTTTTTGCCCTTTTTGGGTCAAGTTTTTTTAATTTATTAAAGAGTTCTTCTGCTGTTTTTTTCTCCAATTTTTTTCTTAACTTCCAATCAGGTTTAACTTCCGGGATTATTATTCCGTCTACCACTGCCTGAATATAAAAACCAGTTCCACCACAAAGAATGGGTAATTTGCCATTTTTGAAAATTTTATTAATTGATTTTAGAACTAACTTTCTATATTGAGCAACCGTAAATCTTCTTTTTGGGTTGGCTACATCTAAAAGACAGTGAGGGATACCTTGCATTTCTTTTTTCGTTACTTTTCCTGTTCCAATATCCATATCGCGATAGACTTGTCTTGAGTCGGCAGAAACAATTTCGCCGTTAAATTTTTTGGCTAATTTCACAGCTAATTCCGATTTTCCTGAAGCTGTTGGGCCTAAAATTACGATTAAAGAAAGATTAGACATATTTTTTAAATAAATTATAATTATAATAGTAATTTAAAAAAAGGGGCAATAAAAAGATGGCTAAAAATAGAGCAGAAGTTCAAGAAGTCCTGAGGAGAAATGAAAGATACAGAACAATTGCCCAGCAAAGAAAAGACGGAAAATCCTTAGCAGAAATCGGAGCTGATTTAGGGATTACTCGACAAAGGGTAGAACAAATTCTAAAAAAACATTCCCCAGATAGTCTTTATCCAGATCTACCAAATAATTTATATACTACCGGTCAACTGCTTAAATTATCGGGCCGAAAATCTCACGAAGCTCTAACAAAAATTTTAAAAGGAGAGAAGATAAACCCGGAAAAAAGGTATTCTGGTCTGCCTTTTTGGGGAGAAAATGCTTATCAATTTATTCAAGATTTGTTAAATCGCCGATGTCTTAATTGCGGAAAACCATCGGTGAAACTTTCTAACCCTCGCTACAAATTCTGTAGTGAAAAATGTAGAAGAGAATATTATCGTCGGACAAAATGGCGAAAGGGGGGGATGAAGAATTCTGACCCCTTTTTTATTACTTTTAAAGATTTAATAATCGACACTCGAGCTTAATTGGATGATTTTTCTTAAGAGGTTCTCTCTTCTCTTTTTTTCTTCTAAAGGAACATCATTTTTCATTTTAAAGGCAGCAGTGCCTGACCGAGGAGAATATTTGGCAATGTAAGCTATATTAAATTTAATCTCTTTAAATAATTTTGCGGTATTTTCAAATTGTTTTTTCGTTTCGCCGGGAAAGCCAACAATAACATCGGTTGATAAATTAATATCGGGAATTTTTTTGCGGATTTTTTTAACCAAATTTTTATATTGTTCAACCGTATAAGGCCTATTCATTGTCTTTAAAATTTGATTATCTCCGGATTGAACGGGCAGATTTAAGTATTTGGCGATTTTTTTAGATTGAGCTATAACATCAATTAACTCATCTGAAAAATTTTTAGGATTGGGAGAAATAAATCTTATTATAAAATCTCCAGGAATATCATTTACCATTTTAAGTAATTTAGGGAAAGTAATAAAAGAGTCAGTAGGGGACTGATAACTATTAACATTTTGGCCCAAAAGCCATAACTCCCCGAATCCTTTTTTAATCGCATTTTTTACTTCGTTTAATATTTCTTTATGGTCACGACAAATCAAAGGTCCACGGGTATAAGGAACAACGCAATAAGAACAAAAATTATTACAGCCATTAGAAATCGGAATATAAGCTAAAGATTTATTTTGGCACTTAGGTTGAATCTTTAATAAATCTTTAAGCTTTAAAATTTGGTCAAAAATTTTGGCAAATTTCGGTCTATCCTGTTTTAAAACGCAGCCAGTAAGAATTATTTTGAGATTTGGATTTTGGATTTTGAGATTAGAGAATTTTTGACTTAAACCAAAAATTCGATCAACTGCTGATTGCCTAACCGAACACATATTAACCAAGATTAAATCCGCCTCATTGATTTTTAAAGCTGGTTTATGTCCTTTCTCTTCTAAAATTGAAGCGATTCTTTCTGAATCAGACTTATTCATTTGACACCCGAAAGTGATAATGTGGTATTTCATACTTGAATAGTATAGCTTAAATTTATGTTTTTTTCAATTCAAAAACCCGCTTTAAGCAGGTTTTTGAAATTCCACAAAACTTACTAGAGAAATCTTCCTACAAGGCAAGGAAAGAATTTTTTATTTACAATCTTTTGGGCAACTACATGGGTTTTCGTATTCACCTTCACACTTCCCGTCACCACAAAAAGCTGTACAAACATAACCCATCGGTAAAGTACAGATTATGCCATCTCCAGAAGTTATGGGCATTTTTTCTAAACTAGGACAACATTGTTTATCTTCTCCTGGCATATAAGTTTTCCCTTCTTGCAGGCATGTTTGGCAGCAACAAGTTCTTCCTATTCCAACTAAAGGCATCCCTTTATGTTTAGGAATATAACAGTCTGAAGTTTCTCCTACACTTATCTCGTTAGACCTACATCCCCATTCTGCCGCCGGACTGACCGCCCAACTTCTACATATACCTGAGGAATACTCTAAAGAGTTACATTTTTCTTCACAGGTTAATTCTTCTGGGCATTTATCCACTTTCTCCCAACCTTCTGGAACATCACATGGGGTTGGAAATTCTTGACATTCTCCAGTTAGAGGATTTTTTGCTGGAGTGATTACCTGAATACAGATTATTGGACTAGGGCAATGAGGAATGACACATTCCCCTCGGACGCATTTTGATTTAAGTCCTGGGCAACGAGGAAGAGGACAATCTTCATCTTCTTCACATTCACTTACAAAGTCTTCTTTTTGACAAATACTATATGACCTGCTCATTCTTATTTCCTCTAATCCCTCACAACAAACCTGGATAGTGGGTCCAAGTAACGGATTTCTATTGACTTTTTCTCCTTCTTTAGCACAGGGAAGTTCTTGACATTCTCCAAAATATGAAATCTTTACTCCGGCTTGTTTAGCTAAACAAATATTTTGGTAGATTTTTCCATTCTCTCCACAGACTGGTTTTTGAATATCGCTACAAATAGGTTTACCTTCCTCAATAATTTTTTTAAATCCTAATCTTATTTCAATAATTCTAATTGCATTTCTTGATAGGCATTCTGAAGCCACTGACTGACCAAAAGCTCGACCATATTCCCCTTCTTCAAAAGCCTTTTTGGCTATTTCTAATTTTTCAGTCGCCTCTTTCACCAATCGATAAACAGCCGGTACCTCTTCTATTTTCAGATTCTTTTCTGCAATTAATTTTTCAGCCGCTTTTAAAGAATCTTCCGCTTTTTTAATTTGGGCTTCAATCCCTTCTTTCTTGATTTCGGTTTTCTCAATTTTTTCTATATTTTTTTCTTCCGCTTCTTCAATAATTTCTCCTAGGTCTTCTGAGAGTTCTTCTCCTTTAAGTCCTTCAATTATATCTAAATGTTTTAAAATATTTCCACTTATCTTTTCTAAGTAATCCTTAAATCTTTCCTGATCTTCAGGACTCATTTTTTCCAAATCTCCTTGGAGTCTCTTTAAAGCATTTTCCTGGGCTTTTTGAATTGCTTCTTTTGCCTCTTCAGGCACTTTCTCTTCTAAATTCTTGAGAACTTCCAAATTCTTAAACTCTTTAAATTGGCTTCCCTTTTGCTCTTCCAGAATTTTATCTAATTTTTCAGTGATTTTTTCTTTTCGGTCCTCTAATTTCAACATTACATCCTTAAATCTTTCCAAATGCCTTTCCCTGGCTTCTTTTATCTTCTCGAAAGCCTCGGCTGGAACCTGGGTTTCTAATTTCTGAAGAAGTTTTTGGTGCAAAATCTGTTGGTGAATAAATTTATCTAAGAAGCTTTCAACCTGAGAATTTTCTTTTACCTTTTCTTTTATTTTTTCAACCTGATTTTTTATTTTTTCAGTTTCCTGCTGATAGTTCTCGGTGGCTTTTTTAATAATTTCTGGATTTTTCTTCAATTCAACTAATTTTTTTACTTCCATCAATTTCTCATTGGCGAATTTCATTCTTAACTCAGCTTTCTTAACTGGATTAAAAGTCAAGACCGACTGAATTCCCCTGACCCAGTTTTTCAGAAAATAAAATGGATTATCTGGCAAAAGCCGTGGCTCGCCAATTCCCAGATCTTCAGGTTGAATATTCTCATCAAGATTAACCGCTTCAGCTACATCCACTTGGGCTAAAGTAAGTCCGGCTCCAAAGACTAAAGCCATAGCTATTAAAGATATAAAAAATTTGGTTGAGTAAAACATAATATTTTATGTATCTCGTATTTTGTATTTAGTATTTCGTATGCTTCTTTGTATATGAGAGCTATTCTGCATACAACATACAACATACAATATACAAAATACAGAATTAGTGGATTTCTTCTTTTTTCTCTTTCAAAAAGTATCTCCACTGTTCTAAAAATTCAATAAAAACTTGGAAAGGCATATCAATTAAGAAATTAATCAAAACAACAAGCACATTATACCTTGCCCATTGAGCAGATAACCATTTCCCAACTCTAATTATAGGTAAAGCAAAGAGATCAAAGAAAAAAGTGAAAACAGTTTCTTTTTCTTCCATTACTTGCAATTCTTTTGATCTTTCCCTGATTTTCACTCCAGCAAAAGAAATTAAAGAAATAAAAATAAGAAAGATTATTATAGAAAGTATTCCAAAATCCAATTTATTAAGACCCCAGATAACTATACCAAATGAGACGACAAAAGCTAAAAGATAAAATATGGTGATTATTGTATTTAAGATAAATCCTCTTTTTGGCAAAGGTTTTATTTCATAACTATCTTTCCTCTCGGTTTTGTAAACAATTTTCATTACTTCCATTATAACCTGCTGGAGATTTTCTTTTTTCGGAGGTCTAATAGAAAGTACCATAAAAAACATTAATAGAGGTGGAATTAAAATATTTAATCCTAAAGCAAAATAGGAAAACTGGCCAGTTAGGGATAGGAATAGCTGTGGGAGCACATATTTATCAAAAGGTATTTCAACAGCTAAAGCCAAGAGCATCTTAGTAATAAAAATAGATAAAGTTGAATAAAGAGCCGCACGGCTCAATCTTTCTTTAAGTGTTCCCAATCTTTTATTATAAGCTGATTTTATCTGGCTTTCCAAAATTTCAGGATTTTCTAAATTTTTTTTGCTCTCTAAAGGATTATCTGAAATTATATCACTTAAAATCAAATAAAGTGTGTCGTATTTTTCACAAATTCTATAAAATTTTTCAGCTAAAGGATGGAAGATAGCCTTTTCAAGGTTTTCCCAGATTTGATAAATGTTTTTTGCCATTTCTTCCAATAATGGCCGAGGAAGATTTTTCCATTCCGGATACTCTCTTTTTAATAGATTGTAATAAATTAAAGGCGGATCAAATTTAAAAAGAGATTTTTGAATTGCAATATAAATTTGAGTATCTTTTTCGACTTCTGAAATTTTAATTAAAGAGCTTAGCTTAATTTTTTCTTTCATTATGTCTTCCATATATTCAATCAAAACAATTTCTTTTTGAGGGAGGTCTAAAATTCCTTCAATCTCACAGGCAGCTACTCCTAAAATCCAATCATAAAGCTGGAACTTTAATTTTTCGATAGAAGGGGGAGGAGAATTTTCGAGAATGAAAATGTATTTATCAATTGACTTTTGAACATCTGAAATTTTTGATTCTTCAATTTTATCATTTGGGAAATGGCCTCCTCGAATTAGTTCTAAAACCAAAGGAGCGGCAATTTCTTCTCCATTTTGTCTTAGAAATAACCTTCTTTTTAAATTTCTTTCAATTGCTGTCTTTCTTATTAGGTGTTCTTCTCGCCAATCAACAACTCCTCTTATTTTTTCATAAAAAGCAGCTACCCTTGAGGCAACCTCATCAACATGAATTACTGAGACGCCTTCTTTTGGCTGAAGAGATTGATGCCAGGATTGATATTTTTGAATAAGGTGTTGAGTTGGTTGAGATGGTTCAGGCATATTTTTAGGATTTTTTAGCTTCTATTTCCATTTTAACCTTTTCTAAAAATTTACTTAATTTTATTACTCCAATATCTCCTTTGCCCCTTTGACGAACCCCGATCGATTTAGTTTTCATTTCTTTGTCGCCAACAACTAAAAGATAGGGGATTTTTTTGATTTCTCCATCACGAATTTTCTTTGAAACCGTTTCATTTTCATCCTTTAATACACAACGAGACCCGGCGACGTAGAGTTTTTCGATAACATCTTGGGCATATTTTTCGTGGCGAGTTCCGACGGGAATTACCCAGATTTGCTCAGGCGCCAACCATAAGGGTAATGCCCCTCCATAATGTTCAAGCAAAACACCAATAAATCTTTCAAAAGAGCCGATTAATGTCCGATGAATCATAATTACTCGCTGTTTTCTTCCTTTTTGGTCAATATAATTTACGTCAAACCGTTCAGGAAGATTGAAATCAAATTGAATAGTGATGCATTGCCATTCTCTACCTAAACTGTCATTAACTTTAACATCAATCTTCGGCCCATAAAAAACGCCTCCACCAGGGTCAATCTGATATTTTAATTTTAGTTTCGAAAGAACATACTTTAGAGAATTAGTTGCCTTCTCCCATCCCTTTTCAGTGCCAGCATATTTTTCTGGTCGAGTAGCAAGATAAATATTAAAATTTTTAAAACCAAAAGCTTTAAGATTCTTTAAACCGTATTCTAAAAGTTTGGTTAATTCTTGTGATACCTGTTCAGGAGCGTAAAATATATGAGCGTCATCTTGGGTAAAGCCTCGAACTCGGGTCAGTCCATGCAACACTCCTGATTTTTCATAGCGATAGACTGTTCCAAACTCAGCATATTTTAATGGTAAATCTTTGTAAGAACGAATTTTTGATTGATAAATTTTAATATGGAAAGGACAATTCATCGGCTTCAATTCGTATTTTTCTCCTTCAATGTCGATGGGAGAGTACATATCTTCTCGATAAAGTTCCCAATGGCCAGAAGTTTGCCATAAATCTAATTTTCCAATATGAGGAGAAATAATCCACTGATAACCTTGCTCTGTTAATTCCTGATATAAATAATTTTCGATTATTTTTCTCAAAATCACTCCCTTTGGCATCCATAAAGGTAATCCTGCCCCAACTTCCTCATCAAACATAAACAATTCTAATTTTTGGCCTAAAATTCGATGGTCTCTTTTCCCCGCCTCCTCCTCTCTTTTGAGATAATCATCCAATTCTTTTTTGGTTTTAAACGCCACTCCGTAAATCCGAGTGAGCATCGGATTTTTTTCATTTCCTCGCCAATAAGCCCCAGCTACTTTAGTTAATTTAAAAGCGTCAATAATTTCTTTTGCCTGCCCTGAATGGAGTTGAAGGGTTGATTTGATATGAGGTCCCCTGCAAAGATCAATAAATTCTCCTGATTCATAAATTTTCACTGCTTTCTTTTTTATTTCATCGATTAGTTCTAATTTATATGGCTGGTCTTTAAATATTTTTTTGGCCTTTTCAATTCTCAAATTCTTAATTTTAAATTCTAAATTATTTTTTATTAATTCTTGCATTTTTTTCTCTATTTTTTGTAAATCATCAGCAGAGATAGGTTTTGACAAATCAAAATCATAATAAAAACCATTTTCAATCGCTGGCCCAATACCAAATTTAGTTCCAGGATATAATTCCTGAATAGCTTGAGCTAAAATATGAGATAAGGAGTGACGAATTTTTTCAATTTTTGGCATATATTTTAACTTTCGATGACTTCTTCGATATCTTCGCAAATTAATTTTGGAACACCGTCTCGGTTGTCAACCCGTCCTGAGACTAAAACAATTTTGTTTTCTTGAAAAATAGTCGGATTTTTTTCAATCACTCCTGGAAAGACAATCACTTCAATTTTATCAGATAAATCTTCCAAGCTCATAAAAAGCATCGGCCTTCCGTTTTTAGTAATAATTTTTTTAATTGAAGAAATCAGGCCACCAATTTTAACAGTTCGGTTAATTATGCTATTTTTTATTTTATCAATACCTAATGCATTTTTAGCGAAAACATTTTTAAAATTCTCTAAAGGATGAGAAGTAACAAAAAGGCCCAATAATTCTTTTTCCCAACTTAATTTCTCAGCTTCAGTTGCTGGTTTAGCTGAAATAAGTTGGAAATTTATATTATAAGTTTGCCCATCGAAAAGACCTCTTTGGCCATTTGTTTTTGATTTTTGAGTTTCTCTGGCGAATTCTAATAACTTTTCTAAATTATCCAAAAGCTGTTTTCGTTCAGCTAATTTGTCAAAAGTCCCGGCCTTGATTAAACTTTCTAATGATTTTTTATTTAAATCTTTTGAGTTTACTCGGCTGATAAAATCAAAGATAGATTGATATGGTCCCGAATTTTTTCTTTCTTTTACAATCGCCTCCACTACATTCCAACCAACATTTTTTATCGCTGTTAAGCCAAAACGAATCTTGTTTGGCGGGACAACAGTAAAGTTTTCCAAGCTTTCATTAACATCTGGAGATAAAACTTCAATCCCCATTTTTTTACATTCTGAAATTAAAAAGCCAATTCGTTCTGTATCAGCTTTCTCTGATGTTAAAAGAGAAGCCATAAATTCAACCGGAAAATTGGCTTTTAAATAAGCAGTTTGATAAGCAATTAAAGCATAAGCTGCAGCATGCGATCTGTTAAACGAATATTTGGCGAAAGGTTCAATCCAGTGCCAGATTTTTTGGGCGATATTTTCGTCTATTTCATTTTTTCTGCAGCCTTCAATAAATTTTTCTTTTTGAGCAATTAATAGTTTCCGAATTTTTTTACCAATAGCTTTTCTTAAGACATCAGCCTCGGAGAAAGTAAATCCAGCCAACTCTTGAGCAATTTTGATAACCTGTTCCTGATAGACCGCTACGCTGTAAGTATTTTCTAAAATTGGTTTAAGTTTTGGGTGTAAATACTCAACCATTTTCTTTTTGTGCTTTCCAGCAATATATTCAGGGATAAATTGCATGGGACCTGGTCGGTAAAGAGCGACCATAACAATGATATCTTCTAATTCAGTTGGCTTTAACTGTTTAAGGTATCTTCGCATACCGTCGCTTTCTAATTGAAATACTCCTACCGTTTCGCCAGCTTGCAAAGTTTTAAAAGTTTTTTTATCGTCTAAGGAAATATTTTCAATATCAATTTTTTTACCCTGGACTTTGTAAATACGAGATAAGGTATCTTCAATAATGGTTAGATTTTTCAGTCCCAAAAAATCCATTTTCAAAAGTCCCAAATCTTCAATTGACCTCATTTCATATTGAGTAACAATGACTGAGTCATCTTGGGTTGGATGTTGTAAAGGAACAATATTGTCTAACGGCTCTGCGGAAATTACCACACCACAAGCATGGGTTGAGGCGTGTCTGGCGCAACCTTCCAATTTTTTAGCAAAATCAATCAATTTTTGAATTTTTAGATCTGAAAGATAAGCCTGACGGAATTCATCAACAGCAGCCAAAGTTTGATCTAAGGTTAATCCAAAAGGAATCATTTTAGCAATTTTATCACAATCACTATAAGGGTAACCCAAAGCTCTGCCGACATCTCTGACCACGGCTCGAGCTGCCATCGTACCAAAAGTAATGATTTGAGATACTTTATCCTGGCCGTATTTTTGAGCCACATATTTTATAACCTCATCTCTCCTTCGATCAGCGAAATCCAAATCAATATCTGGAAGCGAGATGCGTTCGGGATTGAGGAAGCGCTCAAAAAGAAGATTATATTTTAAAGGATCAACATTGGTGATATTTAAAAGATAAGCAACCAATGACCCTCCGACACTGCCCCGGCCTGGGCCAACCACAATTCTATTTTCCTTGGCCCAATTGACAAAATCCTGGACAATCAAAAAATAGGAAGCAAAGCCAGTTTGAGCAATAACTCCTAATTCAAAATTCAATCTATCATTAACTTCTTTAGTGGGATTTTGACCATATCTTTTTTTAATTCCTTCAAAGCAAAGATCTTTTAAATATTCATCAGCCGTTTTTCCATTCGGAGTTTCAAATTTAGGTAACTTAATTTCTCCTAATTTAAATTGAAAATCACACAAGGCTACAATTTTTTGACTATTTTCAATTGCTTCAGGAAAATCCTTAAAATCTTTTATCATTTGTTCTGGACTCTTCATTGAAAAATCATCAGCTTCCATTGTTAATCTTTCCGGATCGTTTGGTTTAGCCCCAGTATTAATTAACATTAAAATATCTTGGGCTGGAGCATCTTCTGGTTTCAAATAATGACAATCATTTGTGGCTACAATTGGAATTTTTAAGTTTTTAGAAAGAGAGATTAAAACTTTATTGATTTTTTTCTGTTCTGCTAAATTTGGGTGATGTTGAATTTCAAAATAAAAATTATCTTTACCAAAAATTTCTTTATAAAATTGAGCAGTTTTTTCTGCCTCAGTAATTTTATTTGCCAAAATTAACTGAGGAATTTTTCCCGACATACAGGCTGTCAAACAAATTAAACCTTCTGAATATTGAGCCAATAATTCATCATCAATTCTCGGTTTATAATAAAATCCTTCCAGGTGAGCCTTTGTAGTTAACTTGACTAAATTTTTATAACCTTTTTCATTTTTAGCTAATAAAATCAGATGGTATCTTTTATCGTCAATATTCGGTCTTTCTTGGGTCATTTTTTCAAAAGCCATATACATTTCCGCGCCAATTATCGGCTTTATCCCCCTTTCTTTGGCTTTTTTATAGAATTCCACTGCTCCGTATAAGACGCCATGATCGGTTAAAGCGACGGAATCCATGTCTAATTTTTGACAATAATCCAAAAGCTCATCAATCTTGGGTAAGCCATCAAGCAAGCTGTAGTGACTATGAACATGGAGATGAGTAAATTTCATAATTATCTCATTTTACCCCGTTAGAGATTCCAAAGCAAGAGCAAGGCAAAAACCCTTTACATCTAAATCTCTAACGGGGTTTACTTTTTTCCAAAAACTAAGTCAACTATGGTAAAATAAATAAATGAAATACCCAAATTTAAATGAGGAAAGAAAATTGTGGAAGGGGGGATACAAAAGAGTAGCTTGCTTAGATGAGGCAGGAAGAGGACCTTTGGCTGGACCAGTGGTGGCGGCAGCGGTAACAATAAATTTAAAATTAAAAACTAAAAAGGAAAAACGACAACTAAAAACTAAAAACTTATTGTTAAAGATAACAAAGGATTCCAAAAAATTAATACCAAGAAAGAGGGAAGAAATCTATAAAATTTTAATAAACTGTTCTTGGATTAAGTGGGGGATAGGAATAATATCACCAAAAATTATTGACAGAGTAAATATCTTAGAGGCGACGAAGTTGGCAATGGAGAAAGCTATTCAAAAATTAAAAACTAAAAAGGAAAAACTAAAAATTGATTATTTGATTTTAGACGGAAAAATAAAATTAAATCTTAAAATTCCTCAAAAAGCAATTGTTAAAGCTGATGAAAAGGTTTTTTCTTGCAGTGCCGCCAGCATAATTGCTAAGGTAACTAGGGATAGAATAATGATCCGTTATCATAAAAAATATCCCAAATATCGATTTGACTTACACAAAGGCTACCCAACAAAGTTACATCTAAAAATGTTAAAAAAATACGGCCCTTGTAAAATCCACCGAAAATCGTTTCAACCATTGAGAAAATTTAATTAATATGCTATTATCAGTTTTGAGATTTGAATTTTGATTTTTGAGTTTTTAATATGGCTGTTCCCAAGCAAAAACACACAAAATCAAGAAGAAACAAAAGAAGGCTTCATATTTTTTTAAGGAAGTCGGTTTTAACTAAATGCCAAAAATGTGGTAAACCAGTTTTACCCCATACTGTCTGTCCTAATTGCGGCTATTATAAAGGAGTAGAAGTAATTGATATTTTGAAAAAATTAACGAAAAAAGAAAAGAAAAAGAGGGAAAAAGAGATGAAAGCTAAGGAATCAGAGGGGAAAAAGGAGGCTAAAGAGAAACCGTTGAACTGGGAAGAGCTGTCAAAAAGATAAATATCTATAAATATCGCGAAGCAAATATCTATAAATATCTGATATTCATTGATATTTGTAGATATTCATTGCTATGGCAAGCAGGCATCTATCAAGATCTATCGCTATGCAATCGCTTTATGAGTGGGATTTTTCGGGTAAAAAAACTGATTTGACTAAGATTGTTGAAAAAAACATTAAAGAATTTGGGCCGGGCTTAGAGGACCAGAGTTTTGTCTGGCAATTAGTGACCGAAGTAATAAAACATCTTTCTGAAATTGATAAAATTATTGAAAAAGCCGCTCCTCAATGGCCGATTGAGCAGATTAGTCTTGTTGACCGAAATGTTTTGAGAATTGGTCTTTATGAGTTATTATATGAGAACAGAGAAGAGGTTCCGCCGAAAGTAGCCATAAACGAAGCTATTGAATTAGCTAAGAATTTTGGCGGAGAAAATTCTGGAAAATTTATTAATGGGGTATTAGGAACAATATTTAAGGAAATTGAAAAAAGATAATCAATGAATTAAAAATTCATTTCAATCTTCAAGCGTTAGCGAAGGTGGAAAAGAAGAAAATCTTCTTTGACTTTCAATAAATTTTCAATTTATTTCGATGAAGAATTTTTCGTCACTTGAAAAAAAATTAAATTTAAATTTTAAAAACAAAGATTTATTAATTCAGGCTTTTTGCCACCGCTCTTATTTAAACGAAAACCCTGATTTTTATTTACATCATAATGAAAGATTAGAGTTTTTAGGTGATGCCGTTTTGGAGTTAATTGTTACAGAATATCTTTATCAAAAATATCCAAAAAAGTCAGAGGGCGAGCTAACTAATTGGCGGGCAGCTTTAGTCAATGCTAAGATATTATCTGATAGCGCCAAAGATTTAGATTTTAATGATTTTTTATTACTTTCACGAGGGGAGGGAAAGGAACTTGGCAAGGCCAGGCAATATATTTTAGCTAATACTTTTGAGACCATAATTGGCGCAATTTATCTTGATCAGGGATATCAGGCCTGTCAGAATTTTATAAAAAAACATTTAATTATAAAATTGCCAGAAATTATTGAGAAAGGCCTTTTTAAAGATGCCAAATCGCGTTTCCAGGAAGGAGCCCAAGAAAAAGTGGGAGTTACCCCAACTTATAAAGTTTTGGAAGAGTGGGGACCAGATCATGCCAAAAATTTTATTATTGGAGTTTTTTTAAATAATGAATTAGTTGGAAAAGGTGGTGGTTCTTCAAAACAGGAAGCAGAAGAACAAGCTGCTAAAAACGCCATTGAAATAAAAAACTGGTGAGTCGCTCGGCAGGCTGATTCAGGGAGCACGCAGTCGGCTTTAGTGGTAAGGAAAAATTATTCTCCGCCGCTGCTATTTCTCGCCGAGCCTCATATCTTAAAATAAATTCAAAGTCCATTTGGGGCTCGGCTGCGAAGTGCTCCCTTCACAGCCCGCC
>Ga0210057_1005005_pt1 | contig 17241 bp, 14 predicted proteins | sample CryGeyCG2114_010_2_FD_183968 | JGI IMG/M metagenome (GOLD analysis project Ga0210057, IMG submission 183968) | Groundwater microbial communities from aquifer - Crystal Geyser CG10_big_fil_rev_8/21/14_0.10 (SPAdes) (version 2) | ecosystem: Environmental > Aquatic > Deep subsurface > Groundwater ...
CTTGGGCCATATTATTCATTTGATTACCGATGTCTCTGTCCCCGCCCATACCCGAGATGATACTCATATTGAGGGTGATTCTTATGAACAATTTGTAAAATATAATTGGGATATTCTGATTAAAGGTTTGGAAAATGTAGATACGCCGATTATTTATTTTGATAATTTGAATGAACATTTTGATAATTTGGCTGTTTATACCAATAGTAATTTTTATAGCGAGGGTACGATAAAGAGTGATAAATATGACTTAATAAATGAAGTTGGTAATGAAGATATTTTAATAAAAAATGACATTTATAAAAAAGTATATATAGGCGAAAGTCCTTTAAATAATAATAAGTATTATCTTTATATAAGTGAGGAATCATTTGAATGGACAGATTTATTATATTTATCTTCAAAAGAAGTGTGGGGTGTGGATGATTTTACCCTCAAACATCCCTATGTCCTCACCTCATACGCAAAACACCTAATCCCAAAAGCCATTGGCCATAGCGCCGGGATTATTAAATTATTTTTTGAAGAAGTGGAAAAAGAACATGATTTTGTTCCCAAAGAAGATAGAACATCTCTAAAAGGCAAACTAGCTTATTTGTTGGGCCACACAATAAACAAGGCGCATGGATTAAAAAGATTGGTATTTGGCAGTCGAGGCGTGGTTATGGCAGATGAGCCAACTGTGGAAAAGATAATGAGCGCGGATAATGACCTATTATCGGAAACACTGGCTGAACCGGAGGCTCCAATAGAAATTGCCTCTCTTTCTCTTGTAAGTGGAAATCCAACAGGGGTTGATGTTGGAGACATAGTCCCTCCCTCTATTAATGTGGTGGATGATGAGGAAGGGAGGGAAAAGTCTAGTGAAACAGAAGAAGTCTTTGTCATAGAGCCAATTGAAGATCAAAAAAATAATCACGGAAAAGCTGACACAGGCTTTTATTTTGTCAGTGGTTCTGGCGGCGAAGCTAATCCGCCTTTGGTTGAGGACGAACTTATTTTGGATTTAGAGGAGGTGGAACAGGCGGTAGAAGAAACTGAGCAGGACGAAGAGGGGGTAGAGCAAGTGATAGGGGAAACTGAGCAGAATGAAGATGAAGAAGAAATTGAAACAGCTTCTTCAACTGAGTCAATTGTTGACACAGATCCTCCAGATGCGCCAAGTTTAAGCATTCTACAAAATATTTCCACTTCCGCCACTTCAACAATAAATTTATTCTGGGGCAGTGTAGCTGAAGATTTGAGTTATTATAATATTGAGTACAAAGAGGATAATGGAGAATGGCAGGTATTATTTTTGCAAACTACATCAACAGAATATACAATTGATGTAGAAAAATTAAAGACATATGCTTTTCGGGCGCGCGCGATAGATACCAGCGAAAATGTGTCTAATTGGAGTAATGAGGAGAGTGTTTTGATTGATTGGTCAAAAACAGTGGTAATAAATGAAATCGCTTGGATGGGTACGGCATCTAATAGCTCGCAAGACGAGTGGATAGAATTATATAATAATACAAATCAAGAAATTGATTTGTCTAACTGGAGCATAGAAGTTTCCGGAAAAGAAATTAATTGGGATAAGTCACATCCTATAATAGAAGCGTATGGGTACTACTTGTTAGAGAGAACAAAAAACGATACTGTTTTAAATATTGAAGCGGACGCTACATATAAAGGCGGTTTAAAAAATGATGGTGAAAATCTAATGCTTATCAATAGTGATGGAGAGATAATTGACCAAGTTGATAATTCGGATTATTGGTTTGCCGGCAGCAAGGAAGAAAATTATAGGACAATGGAGAGAATAAATTCCAATTTACCGGGCAGTTTGGAAAGTAATTGGCAGACTAGCCGATCTTTTAGCATGGAGGCACAGACAAAGGATGGTGGACGTATTTATGGAACCCCAAGACAGGCAAATATGGGATTTTTGTACTTGGAGGATTTGATGGATAATTATGGAGATCTTTTTGATGAGAGTAATACTTTGACACTTTCCAAAGGAAATAACCCGCATATCATTGATGGCGTAATGGAGATTCCGGAAAATTACACTTTAAAAATAGAGGAGGGCGTGATTTTGACCGGTTCTGATGCGGACTCGTATATTGATTTGAAAGGGGATTTGATAATGGAGGGGACAGAGAGTGAGCCGATAATATTTACTTCAAATAAAGATGTGGACTATATTGATTGTGAATTTTCTGATTCTTTGTTTGGCAATGATAGGGATTGTGAAGCACTTGAGTCGGGTGATGGCAGCGCGCAAGAGGAAGACAAGCCGCAGCCCGGTGATTGGTCTAGGATTGAAATTGCGTCTACAGGAAAGTTAGATGCAAATAATGTAAAATTTTTATATGGGGGAAATGAGTATTTTTTGGTCGGCGGTTTTGTGTTTGGAGGTAATTTTCCATCCCGAGTAATTAGTAACGTTGGCGGAGAGGTGAATTTGGATAATGTATTATTTGGAAATAATTTTGTGCCGGAAGACGATAAAGATGATTATGGTTATGACGCGGTTGTCTGGTTGGAATCGTCAGATGAATCAACTGCCACAGTTACTATAAATAATAGTATATTTGATTCGGGTTATACAGCAGTAAGAGATGGAGGCAGTGGAAATTATTTGGAAATAAATAGTTCTTCTTTTGGTAATTTTATTAATCCGGAGGGAGTAATTGTATCAAAGTATGATTTGCCGTTGATGGAGAGTAATATTTTTGAAAATAATGAAAAAAATACAGTATATTGCCAGCAAGTTGAAATAAATGAAGATCAGACTATTAATTCGGATATAGAATATACATTTGGCAGTATGACAATTGCTTCCGGCAGTACTTTGACTATTAATCCCGGGGTTGTTTTGAATATGGGGCAGAGAGGCAGCATTACAGTGTATGGCGGTTTGCAATCTTTGGGAACAGAGGCAAGTCCAATTAAAATACAATCTCTTGAACAAGACAAGTATTGGGGTAATATGTTGTTTAGCAGCTCTACTTCGGTACTGGAATATACACATATTAGTGGCGGTAATTATGGGTTTGTGTCTAATCCGGATATTAATGGAGTATTGATGTTGGAAAATAGCGATGTTGTATTGGACAATGTGCTTCTTATCAATGCGCGCCGTCCATATAATATGATTTATTCAAAAGATTCTGATTTGTCAATTTCAAATAGCCGTATTTCGTGGACTGAGCCAAAAGCATCAAAATCATGGAGCATAAATGGAATAAAATTAAATGGCGGTAATACATATATAAATAATACGTATTTTAATGAAATGGATATTGGAGTAGAGGCATATATTGGTTCAGTGGTGGAAATTGAGAATATGACATCAGAGCATTTTACAAACATTTCCAACACAAACTGGTGGCCGGTTGATTTGTTGGTGTTTTAATAAAAAACAAAACCCCAATTCATAGTGTGACAAATTCACAGTGAATTGGGGTGTATTGGGATGTTGACAATCATTTGATGCGGCGCAGCGCGTAGATTATAGATGTGGGGTTGCATATCATCCAGTATCGGGCATAACCTTCGCACCATTCATTACCGTTCCAGTATATATAAATAACGCCGCCATATCTGCTCATACAAAACTCATAACCGGTAAAGAGTATTTTTATATTTCCTTGCAGTCCGGCCGGTATTTTATCTTTGTGCGCAAGGATGTAGTTGCAATCATCCTCGCCCAGATTGACTCTGAGGTTTTTTGCGCGCGTGGCCACCTCGTGATAGTTCAAAATCAATTCTTTTTCTTTTGTTGATTTGTATGTTAGCTCAGACCAGTATTCCTCGCCGACTAACACTTTTTCACCGGCTTTTAACAAACGAATTGGCTGATAGATTCTGTTTTCAATGTCTATTCGAAGAGATTCAATTGGAGGACCTAAATCAGGAATCATTACTCTATATGGGGTATTGTCCATTTGTATTCCTTTTTTGATTGTTGAATGAGCGACTAATACGACCTCTTATTCCCAAATATAAAAACATATTAAAGGGCATTTGTCAAGATAAAAAATAAAGCCCCTGATGTATTCAGGGGCTGGGGGATCACAGAAGGAGAAAAAATTATTTAACACGGGTTAATACACAATCGGGACCAAACCAGTTGTGGCTAGGTTGGCTCCAATATTGGATCCAGCTATCGCCGCCCCAATAGATACAGGCAACAAGTCTAGGTATCTCGGGATGAGCATAGTCTGTAAAAAGTATATTTACCTTTCCCCGCATTTGAACCGGTATTTTGTCTGCGTACTTCATAATATAATCGCAGTCTTCTTTGCCTAGATGAGCATTGTTTTTTTTTACTTGCGCGACAAATGTTTCGTGGTCGATGGGAACTTTGCCTCTTTTTACAACCCACATTAGTTGATAAGCGCGGTCATTGATAGTAAGCAGAAAGGGTTTTTTCTTAGTTGTTTTACCCATTGTTTTTTCTATTACTATTTAACACGGCGTACTACACACGCTTGGCTGTCAAAAGAATCACTATTGGCGCTCCATTTTCTGATTAATAGATTATTGTGCCAGGTCAAAAATGCAAAATCCATATTAAAAGGGTTGTGGTAGTTAGTGAAGATTATCGTGGATTTTTGAAGCAGTTCAACCGGTATTTCTCTTTGGCGGTCAAGAATATACTCGCAGTCTTCTTTGTCGGAATTGGCGCCAAGTAGTTCGGCTCGTTCTATTACAAATTGGCTTTTGACTCTGCCGTTGTTTTCCTTTATAAAATATATGATTTTATAAATGCGATAGCCTACAGCGAACTCTTCAAGAGGCAATTCTTCTTTATTAATTACCAGATTTCCAATAGCTCTGTGTACGTCTGATTTAACTTTGCATTTGTTTTTGATAAACAATTGAGCCTCATCAAAAGTCAATGTGACCGGCGTCATTTCGGCCAAAGCGGCAGAAATAATCTTCGCTTGGTCTAAGGTCATCATCTTGGTCTTGTTAACCATGATTTTTCCTCTCTTTGGTTGTCAAAGAACGGGGTTTGTAGTGGATAAACTTAGAGTATAAAAACATATTAAAAAATGTTTGTCAAATGAACCTTGACAAGGTATGGTTTTTGTGGGTATAATGGTTTATTCTTGTTTGCCGCTAAGTCGTCTTGGCGCGCAGCCCAAAGGAGGAAGACAATGAAAAAAAGTGATTTGAAGGTTGGGCAGCTGTTTTTTTATATGGCAGAAAATTCCATCCTTCCGTGTATGGTTATCAACGTTGGGGAAGAAAAATTTACTGTTAAATTTTTTGAGGAGGACGTCGATATTCACGGTATGTTTTTTAAAGGCGATCGGTTAAAGCTCGGACTCTCTTTTGACAGGTTGGATTATAAAGAAAACACAGTACAATACTGGAAAAACGATGGGTGTGTGAAGCCTGCGACTAGAGTAGAGATTCTGGATAAGTTCGTTAGTAGAGTTAAAATCGCGGAGGATAATGTCAAAACCGCAGAAAAAAAGCTTAGAGAAGCAAAAGAAGGCGTGGTTGAGGCAGAAAAACTACTAGAACAAGTCCGTGCAGATATTCAGGGGGTTGAAGTGATACATCAGTTTGAGCTCGACGGCATAAAGCTTGAGGCGGTTCGCGTCCACCAGGAGAATGAGAAGAGTCTTCTTGGCGAAGAGGCAATTCGTCGAGCGAATGTGGGTGGTGTGGTTATTAGCTCTGAAGAAGATTGGAAGCGTGTCTACAACAATCGCGACAATTTTCCGCCAGAGCTGGACAAGCGCTGGCTCGCCACAGCTCGACCTTCTTCGGACAGTTCGCGTGGTGTTTCGTGGTTGGGTCACTCTGACCATGGATGGTTCGAGGACGGGAACAACGACTTAGGTGTAAACTGGGGCAGTTATGCTCTGATTCTGCGTCGTCGCGCGTAGTATTCACAACGTCTAGTCTTGTCGTGATATATACCTCTTATCCGTTTATAGTACTCATCACTATATGCGGGTAAGGGGTTTTTTGTTTATAAAAAAATATCTTAAGAGTTATTCAATTAACTACGTAATAAATGACGTTATTTTGGGTTCCTCCCGACCCAGTCGGGACGGGAATGACAAAAGAAGAATTGGCCGATTAATTGGTCAACAAGTGTTTGAGTGTTTAGGTGGCTGGGTGTTTGGGTGTTATTACTGTCCCATCAAGCGTATCAATACATTCACGGTGCGAAGTAATATAATAATATCCAAAAGCAGTGATTTGTTTTTTATATAATACAAATCATATTCTAATTTTTCTAAAGATTTCTCTCTGGTGGAGGTGTAGTTTTGGTGGATTAATGCCCAGCCGGTTAAGCCGGGTTTGACAACTTGGCGCAATGGATAATACGGCATTGATGTTTTTAAATCATCAACTATTTCCGGCCGTTCTGGACGCGGTCCGATTAAAGTTATATCGCGTTTCAATAGATTTATAATTTGCGGCCATTCATCCAGGCGAGTTTTGCGGAGAAATTTCCCCACAACAGTAATTCTCTTGTCTCCTTTTTTGGAAACCCACCGATCAAATTCGTAATCTCCAACTTCGGCGCTGCCATCTTTTGACAATACATACATAGATCTGAATTTGTATATCCAAAATATTTTTCCAAATTGGCCCACTCTTGTTTGTTTGTGAAAAATTGGTCCCGGAGAATTTATTTTTATGGCAAGAGCTATAAAGGGAAAAAGTATAATAAGAAATGATCCAATAATTAAACTTACAAAATAATCTACAATAGTGCGGAATCTTTCGTAAATTGGATGTCGTACGTCGCATAGGTTTTGCAAAAACCATCCTTCGGAAAAAGTAGATGGAGGTACGCGTCCGGTTATTGTTTCGTAAAATGAAGTCAAATCTACAAGTTTCACTTCCCAAAAAAGTAATTCATATAGTTCTCTTAGCGCGTCAGAATTTTGGTGTAAGTGAGGCGCGATTACGACTGTGTGAGCTTTGTGATTGGATATTGCCGGTCTTATTCTATCTAATTCATGATACACATCAAAATCAAAGGCAGAAGACTTGACTTGTTTGGTTGGGTCTATAAGCGCTTTTACAAGATATCCTTTTTCCGGGTTATTTTTTAATATTTCAATCAACTCTTGTGTTCCTGTCGTATAGCCTACAAATATAATATTGGTGCTTAAGTTTTTGAGGCCAATTATGTTTTGAAATATAATTCTCCACAAAGCGCTTAGGCTATAACCTAATATAATATTTGCAAGGAGGATTGTTTTTGGGGCGATTTTTTGGTCTGGAAACAGATAGAAAAAAGTGATTCCAACTACCAAAGAAATCGCGCCTGTTTCTGTAAATACTCTATAAAATGTACGGTCATTCGTAAGGCGTCCCAGGTCGTATAGGCCATTTATGTAATTAATAATAATCCACATTAGGTATACTGTGAGGAATAATGGCAGGTGGACTTCTATAATCTGCCAGCTAGGCAGCTGAAAATAGCGAAGTGAAATACTTAGCCAAAACGCGATAGAAAAGCTTGCCAAATCTCCGGAGATTAGCAGTAATTGTTTTATTCTATAGAAGATGGACATGATTGCTTTTTTAGGTTAATTTCTATATAATTGAATATAATACCAGTGACTCTGACTGTAATATGTATACCATAATTATAGCAGATTGGCAAGATTGTGTCATTAAAACATTAAAGCATGAAAACATTAAAACAAATTATAAAATTAGGGATTTTTTTACTTATTTTTGGGTTATTTTATAAACCAGTATTGGCTTTAGCTCGCATACCAAATGATCCATTTGCAGAGCAATGGTCTTTTGAGGATTCAAAAGTTTATGAGGCATGGGACAAAACAACCGGATCTAGAGATGTGGTTGTAGCTGTCATTGATAATGGTTTTGATACGTTTCATCCGGATCTTTACCCAAATGCTTGGAAAAATGAAGACGAAGTACCTGACAATGGAATTGATGATGATAAAAACGGATTTATTGATGATGTGTGGGGTTGGGATTTTAGTTCTTATGATGTTAATCATGATAATATTTTTACCGATGCCGAAATGGATGGCAATAATAATCCCAGACCATGGGTAGTTGGCAGACAGCAAATAAATGATGATATTCATCACGGATCTTTGGTGGCAGGCATTATTGGCGCTGTTGGAAACAATGGCGTGGCTGGCACAGGGATAAATTGGCAGGTAAGGTTAATGAACTTAAAAGTTATAGAAGTGAGCGGCGTGGGTGATCTGACGCCTCTCCATAGGGCGATTTATTATGCGGTTGATAATGGTGCTGATGTTATAAATATAAGTTTGGTAGGGGATGTGGATGACCGAGTTAAAGAATCAATTAAATATGCTTATGACAATGGCGTGGCGGTAATTGCAGCCTCCGGCAATGATAGGATTGCTCTTAATCTTTCTCCGGTTTATCCTGTTTGCGCTGATGCGGGTGAAGATGAGGAATGGGTTTTGGGGGTGAGCGCAATAGATGAGGATCATTATCTGGCTTCTTTTTCCAATACAGGTTCGTCGTGCATAGATATAACCGCTCCGGGAGTAAGTGTAAGCAGTACAATGCGCTACGCGCCTCGCCAGGGTTTGGAAAAATTATATGGAGATAATTGGAATGGGACATCATTCGCGGCGCCATTTGTAAGCGGCGCGGCGGCTTTGATAAAAGCAATACAGCCTTCTTGGGGAGCAAAGCAAATTTATGAAGCGATTCTTTCTACGGTCCACAGAACCCCTCCGGATGATGTGAGCGCGTATGAAGAAGTTTATGGCGCCGGATTGCTGCAAATCGCAAATGCGGTTGATTATGCCTTTTCTCATATAGTATCAACTCATCCGCTATTATCATTTTTAGAAATAAGTCTGGACGATGGAAACATAGTCAATAAAACATTAAAATATCAAAACATTAAAACAGTTGAAGATGAAGCAGTTAAGGGAGTTGATGATATTACACAATACGATAATGGTTATGTTGGTATAAAGGAAATTAATAATAGTAAATCAGAAGTTGTTTTTTGGGATAATAATTGGAAAAAGCAGAATTCATGGCAAATTAGTTCAGATGGAAAATCAAAAATTGTGGCCGGTGATATTTTGGGAGACAATGAAATTGAGATTGTTGTCGCGCCGTCATATGGCGGTCGACAGGTTATGAGGGTTTTTGATAAAACCGGAAAAGAATTAAACAAACTGGATAGCACAAATGTTCACAGAGGTGTTTCATTGGGGTTGATTGATACGATTTCTAGCAAGAAAGAGATTTTGGCTGTCTATCGAGATGATGACAAAGTAAATTTTTATCATTTTGACAAGGATTTAGAATTAATTATGTCAAAAGAAGTTTCATTTATACAAAACACCGGTGAAATCGCTTCCGGTGATATAGATGGAGATGGTGTGCAGGATATCGTTGTCGGCGGTGGCGCGGGTGATGTGCCTTATATTGCGTATTATAATTTGGATGGCAGTCTAAAGAGGAAATTTTTTGGATATGACACAAATCACTCCGGTGGTTTGAAGATTTTTGTCGGAGACTATGACAGCGACGGAAAGGACGATGTACTTGTTGCCCCAAATGCTAAAAATGGGGCAATAAGGGTTTGGAGTAACCGTTCTAAAAAACTTGCCCAATGGGATTTTGATTTGCCTTCAAAGACCAAGTTTTTACCTGTGTATAACAAATGATATTTGTGGTATAATAAATATAGCGATTAGTCCCGACACTTGAATCGGGATCCCGTATCAACAGAATCGGGACGATTAGAATATATAGAATATTTAGTTATTTAACAAATTTACTACTAAATAATCTATTGCCTATATATTCTAAATATTCTATAAGTATGTTAAATGAAACTCCAATTTTTGAAAAGAAGAATGTAATTGTCACAGGCGGGGCGGGCTTTTTGGGCTCGCATCTTTGCGAAAAATTGCTTCAGGAGGCAAAGGTTATTTGTATTGATGATTTATCAAATTCCAATATACAGAGCATTGATCATCTTTTGCAATACCCGGATTTTGAATTTATAAAATACAATGTAAATAAGCCAATAGATTTGGATGAGTTTGATGAGTTGGACAAATTTAAAGTCAAATTTCAGGGTGTCCAAGAAATTTATCATTTGGCGTGCCCAACCAGCCCAAAAAACTTTGAAAGTTTGAAGCTTCAGTCTCTTTGGGCCAATTCCAACGCAATGATTTCTACTTTGGATTTGGCAGTAAAATACAAGGCAAAGTATTTATTTGCCTCCAGTTCTGTTGTTTATGGCGAGTCAACTTCGGAGCATAATATTTTTGAAGAAACAGATGAGGGAGTAGTACATCATCTATCTCCACGCGGATGTTATGATGAGGGCAAGAGATTTGCGGAAACTTGTGTCGAAACTTATAGACAGGTCTATGGCATTGATGTAAAAATAGCCAGAGTATTTACGACGTATGGTCCGCGAATGAAATTGCGCGATGGATTAATGATTCCGGATTTTATACTTAACGCGATTGAGGGCAAGAATTTGGTGCTCTATGGTGACGGTGAGATGGAAATGTCGTTTTGTTATATTACAGACATGATCGACGGGTTTATAAAACTTATGCAAACCGGACCCGAGGTATCTATTGTGAATATCGGATCAGATCAAGCGTACAAAGTTGGAGAGATTGCCAAAAAGGTGATAGAGATGACTAATTCAAGTTCACAAATTGTAAACGAAGAACCCTTGGTTTTTTTGACTAGAAAAGGCCTGCCTAATTTACATCGCGCCAAAGAAATGTTAGGGTGGATTCCACTAATACGTCTTGAGGATGGCCTAAGAAATACTATTGACTATACAATTGCGAACAAAGAAGTGTTTGGGATGAATCAATAAATAAGTAATAGTTTATGCTATTAGCAATAGTTCCTGCTCATAATGAAGAAAAAAATATAGGTTCCGTTGTTCGGAACCTTTTTGGTCATCCCGCTTCGCTTGGGAGCTGCGCGGGACAAATTGTAGACAAGGTGGTTGTAGTAGATGATGGGTCAACTGACAATACAGCAGTGATTGCGCGTGAAGCCGGAGCGGTAGTTTTGCTTCATAAAATAAATCGTGGACAAGGCGCTGCTTTGCAAACGGGGCATGATTATGCGTTAAACTGCGGGGCTGACTATGTACTGCATTTTGATGGTGATAGTCAGTTTGATGTGTCCGATATTAAACCGGCACTTGAGGAAATACAAAGAAAGAATGTCGATGTTTTGCTGGGGTCTCGTTTTTTGGGAAAAGAGGCAAATATCCCGGCTTTTAAAAAAAATATTATTTTTCCAGTTGCCAGAGTATTTAATCGTGTTTTTGGCGGGATTGATTTAACCGATGTGCACAATGGTTTTCGTATTTTAAATAGGAGGGCTTTGGAATCTGTAAAGATAACACACGATAGAATGGCCCACGCCACAGAGATAATTGAACAAATAAAAAAACATAATTTAAAACATATTGAATTTCCTGTCAGGGTGGTGTATCGTGAGTATGGGCAGGGAGTAGAGGGGGGATTTGTTATTCTAAAAGATTTAATATTGGGCAGGTTTATAAAGAAACATTGGTAAAACAATATTTATAAATTTTTAATTTTAAATTTTAATTGAATAATAAATAATTAATTTTTAAACATTTGTTATTTATAATTTATAATTTTTTTTATGTTGATTCTATTTCAAATATTATTTACTCTTTTTTCTTTGTTTGCAATTATAAACGTTATAAAAAGAAAAAAAGATGGAGTTTTGGGAATAAAAAGTTCAATATTTTGGATTGTTTTTTGGTTGCTGGCTGTGTTTGTAGTATTGCGGCCTGAGAGTACGACGGTTTTGGCAAATGCCTTAGGTATTGGACGCGGGGCTGACTTTATTTTATATATAGCTATTGTTGTTATCTTTTATTTAATATTTAGATTGCATATAAAAATTGAAGCTCTTAATAGAGATATAACAAAGGTCGTCAGAAAAGATGCGTTGGACAATAAATCAAATGATCAATAAATCAACCAATCAAATTGTTTTGTTGATTGTTTGATTTATGGATTTATTGTTTTATTGATTTATGAAAATCGCGCACATAGTAAGTTCATTCCCTCCGTATTATGGCGGAATGGGTAATGTTGTGTTTCAGACCGCGGAAGAATTAAGAAAGAGAGGTCATGAGGTGATAGTATATACCCCTTCATACGAAAATTTAGGGATTGAGTCAGAAGATCAGGTTAGACGATTAGAACCCAGTTTTCGTTACGGGAATGCCGCACGTCTTCCACAAGTAGAAAGAGAGCTAAATAGTTTTGATTTGGTGCATTTTCATTATCCTTTTTTTGGGACTGCAAATATTGTAAGACGGTGGAAAAATAAAAATAAGGATAAGCCGCTTGTTATAACTTATCATATGGATCCTCGCGGACTGGGCTGGCAGGGGCTTATCTTCAAGCTGTACGCAAGATATTATAGCCATAAAATTTTAAATATTGCAGACAAAGTTATAGCCAGCTCAATTGATTATGTTGAGTCTAGCGAGGCTTTTAGTGTTATGGAAGAAAATAAGGATAAATGGATGGGTTTGCCATTTGGCGTGGATATTGACAGGTTTAAGCCAAGAGATAAGAAATTGTCTTTGTTTAACAAACATCAGTTGAATCCGGATTTGCCGGTTTTGTTGTTTGTGGGTGGGATGGATAAGGCGCATTATTTCAAAGGCATCCCTATTTTGTTGGAGGCATTATTGATTTTAAAAAAACTTGATATAGAGATTCAGACATTGTTGGTTGGGGGCGGAGAATTAAAAGAAGGCTTTGAGCTGGGTGTCAAAAAATACGGCTTGGGTAAATTTGTTAAGTTTGCCGGCCGTGTGGACGATGATGAACTTCCATATTATTATAATCTGGCGGATTTGTTTGTCTTGCCCTCAATTCATCAAGGAGAAGCATTTGGAATGGTGCTTTTGGAAGCTATGGCGAGCGGGGTGCCGGTTGTTGCCAGTGACTTGCCGGGAGTGCGAACAGTTGCGTCAGATGGCGGTATATTGTTTGAGACAAACAATTCTCATGATTTGGCCGAAACTATTTCTAAATATTTTTTCTTAAAGCCGGAGGAAATGCAAGATTGGAAGAACCAAGCAAGAAATATTGCGGAAACTAAGTATTCTTGGGAAAAAATTGTTGATCAGTTGGAAGATGTGTACAATGAATTTGTGTTGTAATTGTTCAAATTGTTCTAATTGTTGCAAATGTTGATTGTGGATAGTTCTACACCTATACTATCAAGACATAATCTGTCATCCCCTGACTCAGTCGGGGGGATCCAGTGTCAAAGGCAAATTATCTGGATTCCCGTCTCCACGGGAATGACAATGTAGAATCATCTTGTAAAGGCATACATGTGGATAGTTCTATTAAATAATTTTTAACTATGCTATACTAGTTATAGCAATTAGAATATTTGGATTAGTCAGAAAAAATTATTATCAATATGACTACATATTCTAACTAATCTAAATATTCTATTGCCTATATTATCTATATAATCTATAAATTATGGGAAAATTTAAAAAAGGCATTTTTTTGGGCGGACTTTTGGGCGCATCTATGGTGTGGATGAGCACAACAAAAAAAGGCAAAGAAGTAAGGGATAAATTGTTGGATAGTTCGGCTGATGTGTATTTGGATTTAAAAGAAAAAGTTCTTGCCTCGGATGCCTATGACAAACTGACAAAACAAGAGTTTGTTGTTATGGCCAAAGAGGCGGTGGATAAATATGCAGTTTCAAATGGTTTGGCAGAAAAAGCCAAAAATACAGTTGTAAAATTAGTTGGGGCGCAATGGAATCAGTTGCAAAAAGAATTGAACAAGGGCTGCGGAGGAAAATGCAAGGGAAATTGTAAATGCAAAGGAGATAAGGATGATTGTTGCAAGTAATAAAATAAAAATCCCCCGACTTAGTCGGGGGATTTTTTTAAATATAAAAGCCCTGAGATGAAGTTCTAAGGGCTTTGTTTTGGTGGTAATTACCGTATTATTGGCTGTGGCTTTTGGTATTTTGTCTTTTTTGAATCGGTTTTTTATACGCCAATGGTATGTTTTTTGCTTATTCAATTCTATTGCTACTTCTTCTCCCACGGCTCTTTCTTCGTTTATTTCTTTTAGGGTATTTTCAAAACTTTTGAGATCTTTACAATCAATATTAAGTTTTGTTATTTTTAATTCAACCATCGTGTCATCTTGTCTTGGATAGCCTGCTGATTCGCATTTTCAGGCGCCATTGCCGTTTTTTGTAGACTTTCTCCTCTTCTTTTTTGGACCAATTTCTAAAGTCTTCTGTAGCCTTTCGAACTTCGTGGCTGGCGTTTGGATTTTGGCCGATAATGTCTAAGGCAATTTCACGAGAAATATCTTCTTTCAATTTAGAAATTAGCTCATCAACAGTAGTGGAGTTAGGGAATCTGGCAATGTGGGAGAGGATTGAACTGTCCCCGATTGGTAATCTTAATATTGACATTTGTCTTTTCTCCGTTTGTAAAGAGCCATTGTTTGGACTAACAATACTATAGTTTAATATGATGCTTTGGTCAATATTTGAATCCATATACTCATTATGCTAAAATACATTCATAAATAAATCAGCCTCGCAGGCATTTTAAGCCTCGTGGGCTTTTTAAGCATTTAACATTATGGCCGCAATAAAAACATACTTTGAGCACGCGATAAAAAACAAAGCTTCTGATTTGCATTTGGTTGCAGGTGAAAAGCCGATGGTAAGGGTAGAGGGAAATTTGCAGGATTTGGCAGAATCAGAATTGCCGGAAAAAGATCTGGAAAATGCTATTTTGGGAATTTTGACACCGGAACAAAAAGCCAAATTTGAGGAAGAATTGGAGTTGGATATGGCCTATGAGGTAGATGGCGTGCGTTTTAGGATTAATGTGCATAGGCAAGAAGGAAAAATTGGCTTGTCGGCTCGCCTTATTCCAAAAGAAATACCTAGTCCGGATGAATTGCGTTTTGAGCCGGCTTTGCGTGAATTTTCGAATCTTTTGGATGGTCTAGTTTTGGTAGTTGGCCCGACCGGAAGCGGCAAGTCAACCACATTGGCGTCTATGATTGAGGAGGTAAATAGAACACGAAAAGCGCACATTGTGACGGCAGAAGATCCGGTTGAATTTTTGTTTGAAGAAAAGGAAAGTTTGATTGAACAAAGAGAAGTGGGTGTGGATACAAAGTCTTTTGCAGAAGCTCTTAGACATGTTTTGCGCCAAGATCCAAATGTTATTTTGGTTGGCGAGATGCGCGACCCGGAGACAATTGCTACTGTTTTAACCGCGGCAGAAACCGGACACTTGGTGTTTTCTACGCTTCATACATCAAGCGCGGCTGAGGCGGTGGAGCGTATTATAGACGTGTTTGAAGGCGCGAAACAAAAGCAAATTTTGATTCAGCTTAGCTCGGTTTTGCGCGCGGTTGTTGCTCAACAGCTCATACCCGGTAAAGACGGCAGTCGTGTCGCGGCTCGTGAAATTTTGATAAATACGCCGGCAGTATCAAATTTGATAAAAGAAAATAATATTGCTCAAATAAAGAGCGCTATACAAACCGGAGCAAAAGAGGGAATGCTTACAATGGAAAATTCTCTCAAAGCATTGGAAAAAGAGGGGCTGGTGGATGCGGAGGTTGTAGAAAAGAGATCGGGGAAACAGAGAAAGATATAATGATCATATAACATATAACATGTAACATGTAACAACTGTGCGTATTTTAGGGAATAGAAAGCATTTTTTTTCTGCAGGCCAGGAAAATATCAGGGATAGCAGATTATTGATTTCTTCTGTTGTGTTAACAGTGGTGGCTTTTGTAATTGTTGCCAGGCTCTTTGTTTTGATGGTTTTACAACATGGAGTGTACAAAGCATTGGCATCTGATTCTCAAAATTTTTTTTCCAATCTTTTTCCCAAAAGAGGCTCTGTGTATATACAAGATTCCAGAACGGGCGAAGAGTACCCACTGGCGATTAATAGGGATTTTTTTACTGTTTTTATTGATACTAGAAAAATATCCGACGATGAATCGGCAGAAAAAGTCGCAGAAGTATTATCACAAGTATTTGGATATAATGACGAGGAGAAGCTGGCTATTTTTTTGAAGATAAATAAAAGAGATGATCCATACGAACCAATTGAGAACAAGGTTGATGAGGATTTGGTTGATGAGTTGAAAAAACATGATTTGCCGGGAATTGGATATGTTCGAAAACCGGAGAGGTTTTATCCGGAAGAAAATTTGGCCTCGCATGTCATAGGGTTTCTTGGAAAAACAGATGAGGATGTGAATATTGGGAGGTATGGTATAGAGGGTTATTGGAATGAGGATTTGGCGGGAAGCGGTGGATTTTTTTCCGGAGCTAGGAGTGCCGCGGGGCGTATTATTTCACTGGCAAATTCATCGTTTAAATCGCCGAAAGACGGCGCTGATATATTGCTTACGATTGACAGAACATTGCAATTTAAGGCTTGTGAGCGTTTGCGCGAGGGTATGGAGGAGTATGGGGCAAAAAGCGCATCTTTGATTATTATGGATCCATTTTCCGGCGCTGTACGCGCAATGTGCAGTTTGCCTGACTTTAATCCAAATAAATATAACGAAGCCGGATCAATAAGTGTTTATAATAATTCTGCAATATTTACTCCGTACGAACCGGGTTCAATATTTAAGCCTGTTACTATGGCGGCGGCTTTGAATGAGGAGGTTTTAAACCCGGAGACAACGTTTTATGACTCAGGATCTGTTGAGGCGGGGTGTAAAACATCAATTAAAAATGCCGGGAATAAGAAGTATGAAAACCAAACTATGATTGGAGTATTGGAGAATTCTATAAACACAGGAATGGTATTTGTTGTAAAAAAATTAGGCAAGGAAAAGTTTAGAAAATATACAGAAGATTTTGGATTTGGAATAAAAGAGGGAATTGAGCTAGATAGCGAGGTGACGGGTGTTATTGATTCATTGAGTATACATAAAGATAATGAGTTTGATTGTTATACGGCGACAGCATCTTTTGGGCAGGGATTAACTGTAACTCCGTTGCAGATGGTTACTGCGTTTAGCGCTATTGCCAATGGCGGTACGCTTATGAAGCCGCATATTGTGGATGAGATTAGGTATCCCGATGGAAAGGTTGAAAGGACAAAAGTAAAGGAAATTCGCAGAGTAATAGAACAAAGAACTTCTTCTCTTTTGAGCGGGA
>Ga0210057_1005008_pt1 | contig 17234 bp, 21 predicted proteins | sample CryGeyCG2114_010_2_FD_183968 | JGI IMG/M metagenome (GOLD analysis project Ga0210057, IMG submission 183968) | Groundwater microbial communities from aquifer - Crystal Geyser CG10_big_fil_rev_8/21/14_0.10 (SPAdes) (version 2) | ecosystem: Environmental > Aquatic > Deep subsurface > Groundwater ...
AAATTAAATCTATTTATGCATTATTACAATTATCAGAAAAAGCATAGAGGATTAGGGATGGACGGTAAAACGCCTATGGAACGATTAAATGAACTGGCAAGTGTAAACTTGACGCTGCAATGCCACAATTGTTGACAATATATAACTTTTGTGTAATACTCTGATATTAACAAAAAGGGGGAACAAAAATGCGAATAGCGATTATTTCCGACATTCATGGCAATTTACCGGCTTTGAAAGCCGTGTTGGCAAAGATTGATGGAATCGGTGTGGATTTTATTGCTTGTGCGGGAGATATTGCCGGTTATGGACCTTGGGTGAATGAATGTATTGCTTTGGTTCGAGATCGGTGCAGATACGTTGTTATGGGTAATCATGAATTTGGTTTGCTTCAAGTCAATGAAGATTTTGAAGATGATAAAGTTCTGCAGTCGTTTTATAATTCGGAGGCTTTGGCTGCACTTAGATATACTGCACTCCGAGTCAGTAATGGTGAATTGGAGTGGATCCAAAATTTACCAGGATTAGTCGTGTTTGATGAGGTCTCTTTGACAATGACACATGGAGGATTTATTCCGCCATATTTTGATGATTATATTTTAACTTTAGATGATGCGATGAATCAGATCAAAAATATCAATACCACTGTTGGTGTGGTTGGAAATAGTCATATGGTTGGAGTCTTTATTGCAGGCTATGCCTTTGCAGATAGTGGGCATTATTTTTTTGATGTTGGTGAACGATTTGTGGTTAATGCCGGGAGTGTCGGACAGCCGCGAGATGGAAATTCATTGTCATCATTTGTTGTTCTCAATGAAGTTGATGGGTGTTATAAGGTTGAGTTGCATCGTGTTTATTATAATGTCGAAGAAACTTTCGAGCAGATTATCAAAGAAGGTCTGCCAACACGAAATGCTACGAGGTTGTGTAATGGATCATAAACAGTCTAAAGAGGCTGTTTTTTTGACCACCAATTCACGAATTAATTGCGAATACTTCGAATATATGGTGGTTGCCTGAGTGTCGGATTGACAAATTAATCGTTGTTTGTCATAATATATTGTTCTAGTAAAACCACAGTGAGGGGGATCGATGGCTGAGCGCAGACCAAATGAAGAAAGAAGTCGTGCTTTTGAAGAAAACACCGAAGCTCGTCAGGAGAATACACGTGCGAGGCGATCCAGTAATACTGTAAAATGGATTGTGACAGGTGCGTTTTTGTTGATGGCTATGGCTGTCTTTGTCCTTTTTGCTCTTAGTTATAGTAAACAGACCTTAGTTGCGACCTTTGTTTACAGTGAAAATCCTGAGCTGGTTCGTGAGTTTGCGGGAAGTGAAGAGTTTATCGAGAAGTTTGGTTGTAGTCTCGGAATTCAGGATGAGACGTTTCATTTTCAAGTTTGCCATCGGGATGATATGTTCTTTTGTTATTTGGAAAATAAACAAAATATGACGACAACGTCATTGATTTTTGATGTGGATGAACAAGGTTCAGTTGAGCCATCATTTTATCACAAAATTTTGAATGGAGATGATGTAATTGTTGCTTATGACGAACGTGGGATTCGCGTGTCACCCAGTGTGAATCTTGAACTTGCTGGCTTACTGGTAAGTGACATGAGGACGCATTACAATTTTTGTCGTAAGATGTTTGTAAAACTCGATCAAAAAATGCTTTATTAAGCAGTCTAAATAGGCTGTTTTTTTTGTTACGAATCCGGATCTCTGTATCAATTGACTCAAGTTAATTTTTGGTATAATGTGAATACGATAAGTTCTTTACAAAACAACAGGAGGCTCGGATGACGTGGCTGCGGCGGGAATTGATTGAAAAACGGCAATTTCAGGTTGAAGTGGTCAAAGAAATGTCTGACAAGGGACATAATTTGGCGCTAGTGCTGCCGACGGCAGCGGGTAAAACCCTTATGGCTTTTGAAGAAGCGGATTTATTTTTGGCCAAAGGCAAGGTGGTGTTTTTTGCTCCAAATACAAATTTGGTTCGGCAAAATTATCGACAAATATTGAATTTTTTTAACCTTAAAGCCAGTGAAGTTCAAATGATTACCGGAATCATCCCGCCACATAAACGGGCTGAAGTTTGGCGGCAGGCAAAATTTGTTTCTGCAACGCCAGAAACCATGGTTAATGACTTGGCGCACGGTAGAGTAAAGATTGGAGATTATTCTTTGTTTATTTTTGATGAGTTTCATCAAGGCGGTGACAATTATGCCTACACTGATTTGGCTATCATTTCTCACAAAAATAATATTACTCGATTGGGTTTGTCAGCCACTCCAGGGGTGGATGATGAGGAATTTGATCGGGCTTTAGCCAATCTTCGAATGTCTGAATTTGTAGTGCGATCGGCCGAGTCGACTGGATTGAGTGAACATTCTTGGCCCAAGTATGAATTCAAGCGAATAGTAACGATTACCAGAGAGTTGAAGTATTATGCTTATATTATTGAAACTAAATTGGAAGATATTTTTAAGCTACTTCGTGAACTTGGTTATGTTCAGGGGGCTATTCGTATTTTGTCTATTCAAGAATTGAACAGAATTATTGCTCAAGCCAGAAGACAGGATATTATTGATGAAAATGGTGAAGTGATTTTGAATCGTCGAGTTTTGACTCAGGCCGCTGAATATTTTAAGCTTAGACATTTCCTCAGTGTACTGATGACTGAAAATTATGTTTCAGCTTGGAAATTTTATGAGAAACTCTTGAAAGAATCCAAGGCCAAGCAAAAGATCCGGGCTTCATGGCGAATTGTGACTGACGGCAGATTTCAAGTGATTGTGAGGGATCTAGAAAAGAAATTGGTGACTCATGAAAAACATCCCAAACTGCTTCATTTGATCGATTTGCTTTATCATCTAATGTATCAAAAACATCAGGTGATTATTTTTTGTAATGATAAAAATTCTCAGCAAGGAATTTTGCAGGCCTTGGAAACATATCCATTTTTTGAGGGTAAAGCCAGAGTGATTCATTCTGAATCAAGTAAACGAGGTAGAGCCAAAAATGAAGAAGTAATTCAGGCTTTTAGAGATAAAGAAATACCAATTTTGATTAGTACGTCAATTTTGGAGGCAGGGATTGATATTCCATCTGTGGATGCCATTATCAATTATTCTTTACCGCTTGAAGAGTCGACCATGATTCAGCGTCGGGGTCGAGTGGGGCGCTTCAAAGATGGTTATATTTATTATTTGGCTATGGATCATGTGTTTGACAAGTCATTGCTATATGCAACATTCGCCAAAAAGAGAAAAATGCTCTTGACGATTCATGATCGAGCGCGTGGAGTCAGGGCGCCAGAACAGTTAAAATTGTTTGGAACGTAAGAAGTCTAAGATGGCTTCTTTTTTGATCTACCAGATATAAATTGGTTATGAATTTATCAATGACATATGGTTTTGGATCCCCATGTTTTATCGGTACTGATCTTTCTTTTTTTAGTGTTTTTGTGTATAAATGATATATATGCAACTATTTTCAGATATATTATCAAAATACGTCAAAAAAACCGGGCTGATGAAAAGCGTGGAGGCTTCAATGGTAGTTGAGTTTGTTAACAGTTGGTTTGTAGCAGAGTGGGGTGAGATGATGAAGACTGAAGCCAAAGCCATGTCACTCAAAAATGATCTTTTGACTATTGCTTGTATGTCCAGCGTAGCGGCCAATGAGATAAAACTCAGAGAAAAGTTGTTGCTGGTGACGGTTAATGAGAAATTCGGCGAAAATACTATTACTCATATAAAATTTATGTTATAATTCTGGTAATAAATATCAGATCTCGGGTAAAATTTTTCAGAGTGATTTTTGTAGAATTGTCAGAAACAGTTAGGTTATATAATTTGAGCTTATTCGCCATCGGACGAATCCGTCCTTCGGCGGAGAATAATTTATTTTTATGTCACTTAGGAGTTATTTAATCTTAATTGCGATGTGCACTGGTCTCTCATGGGTTGCTTGGTTTTTTGTTTTGTTTATGATCAGTCCGGAAACGACAGCCTTTTTGGGGTTTGTCTTATTTTACTTAAGTTTACTGATTGCGTTGTTTGGGACTTTTTCATTATTGGGGTTTTCGGTTCGATTTGTATGGCAAAAGAATGGTTTGTGGTATAAACAACTCAATCTGGCTTCAAGACAAGCGATATTGTTATCAGTGTTAGTGATTTTGACATTGATCTTTCAAAGCTTTGATGTGTTGTGGTGGTGGACAATGCTTTTGCTCCTGATGATTGCAGTTTTTGTTGAATTGTATTTTATTACGCACAAACGGGGTCGGCGGAACTGATAATTTTGTTGAAAAATTGCGGTTTAACCGCGTTTTTTGTTTTATTTAAGTGGAAAACTCAGTTGTAATAAATTTAGGTTTATGATATGATGACCTTGATAATTATTTTCAATTTATTATAAAAAAATATGCGGCAATCACAACTTTTTACTAAGACAACTAAGGATGTGGCCAAGGAGGAGGTTAGTAAAAATGCTCAGTTTTTATTGAGAGCTGGTTATATTCACAAAGAAATGGCAGGCGCTTATGATTTATTGCCGCTGGGTCTTATGGTCGTTGAAAAAATTAAAGAAATTGTTAGACAAGAAATGAATAAAATTGGAGGTGTAGAGTTGATTATGACTGCCTTGCAGAGAAAAGAGCTGTGGGAAAAGACTGATCGCTGGGATGATAATATGGTTGATGTTTGGTTTAAGTCAGAGTTAGTTTCAGGTAATGAAGTTGGTTTTGGTTGGTCCCATGAAGAACCAATGTGTGATATGATCAAGAATCATATTTCTAGTTACCGAGATTTACCGGTTTATGTCTATCAATTTCAAACTAAAATGAGGAATGAAAAAAGAGCTAAGTCTGGCCTTATGCGAGGACGGGAATTTGTAATGAAAGATATGTATTCTTTTAATTTGGGAAAAGAAGATCATACTGAATTTTATAATGGAGCGATTGAAGCTTATAAAAAGGTTTTTGATCGGGTTGGACTGGGAGATGATACTTACGTGACATTTGCTTCGGGCGGAGCTTTTACTGAATTTAGCCATGAGTTCCAGACTGTTGTTGAAACAGGTGAGGATACAATTTATTTGAATCAAGATAAAAGCATTGCTATTAACGAAGAAGTTTTAAATGATAAAACTTTGCAGGAGTTGGGCATTGCCAGAAATGATTTGCAAGAGGTAAAAACAGCAGAGGTCGGTAATATTTTTAATTTTGGAACTGCTAAGTCAGAACAACTAGGCCTTTACTATACAGATGAAGCAGGGACGAAAACCCCAGTTTGGTTGGGCTCATATGGCATTGGTATTACTCGGTTAATGGGAGTTTTAGTCGAAAAATTTGCTGATGACAGAGGTATTGTTTGGACCAATCGGGAGGTGGCGCCGTTTGATCTTCACTTGGTTTCATTGCTTCGTGAAAACATAAAGGCAGCTGACGAATTATATGAAAAATTGGGAGTGGCTGGCTATGATGTGCTCTATGATGATCGACCAGATGCCCGAGCTGGACAAAAATTTGCAGATTCTGATTTGATTGGTATACCATTTCGAATAGTTGTTAGTGAAAAAACTTTGGATCAAGATAGTGTTGAATTTGTTAACCGAAAAACCAAAGAAACTGAATTGGTGTCAATAAAAAAATTGGAGGCTTATCTAACTACACATGTTTAAAAATTTTTTCAGTAAATTATCAAAAAAGGTGGGAATTGATCTTGGTACGTCCAAGACAATTCTTAGTATCCAAGATAAAGGTATTGTGATGAAGGAGCCGTCTATTGTGGCGATTAATAATAAAACCGATCAAATTTTGGCCGTTGGTGAGGATGCCCAAAAGATGATTGGAAAAAATCCACGATTTATTACATTGGCTTATCCACTGGTTAATGGAATTATCTCTGATTTTGAGGTGACTGAAAAGTTTTTGAAGTATTTTATTGATAAATTGTTCATGGAGAATATCAACCTAACCGGGCGACCAAGTGTGGTAATCGGTATTCCGCTTGATGTGACTGAAGTGGAGAAGAAGGCGGTTGAGGATGCGTCATTGTCTGCAGGCGCTGGTAAGGTTTATTTGGTCGAAGAGATCATGGCGGCCGCTATTGGCGCTCGGTTGCCGATTCAGGATGCTTCAGGCAGCATGATTGTTAATCTTGGTGGTGGTAAGACGGAAATTGCTGTGATTTCACTCAATGGGGTAGTGAACTGGCGTACTGTTAATGGGGCGGGGAAGGAATTGGACAATGATATTGTACAATATGCCCGCGGTCATTTTAATTTGCTGATTGGTCAGCGAATCGCTGAAAATATAAAAATAAAAATCGGATCGGCCTTTGAACTTAATGAGGAATTAAAAATGGAAATGCGTGGCAGGGATTTGATTTCCGGTTTGCCGAGAGAGATTATTGTGACGGATTATCAGATTCGGGATGCAATTTCCAAGTCAGTTTTGACTTTGATTGATCATATCAAGGCCACACTGGAAACCACACCGCCAGAATTAGTCGCTGATATCTATGAGCGGGGGATTGTCCTGACCGGTGGCGGAGCTCAACTCAAAGGTTTGGATCAGGCTATTGCCAAAGCAGCGGAAGTCCCAGTGCGAGTGGCGGACGACCCGGCGACCAGTACTATCCGTGGTTTGACTACCCTGCTTGATGATGACAGTTTGCTCAAAGAGATCCTGCTCCCATCCGCGAACGAAGAAAAAATGGTGAGATAATAATAATTTATGGCTGTAACGCCAAGAAAAGCAAAATTATCGATTGCAGCACTACTTATTGTCGTGCTGGTTTTTGTCTTTCATTATTTGGGAGTGCTCAGACCGGTGGAAAACTTGGTAATGGTGGTGGTCCGACCATTTCAGAGTGGGGTGTACGGTGTCTCACAATCGATTCGCGGTGTTTATGATAATTGGCAGTCCGGTCAAGAGTTGCAAACACAAATTGATGAATTGCGTGAGCAGCATTTGAATGATTTGGTGGAACAAAATAAGTTTCGGTTGTTGAAAGAAGAGGTTGATTATTTGCGACAACAGTTGGATTTGGTTGAGAATAATGAATGGCAATTGCAAGTGGCACATGTTATCGGGGCCGGACAAGATGATAACGCTCAAACTATAATTATTGATCGAGGAGCAAAGCATAATATTGAAAAAGATATGCCGGTCATTACCAACGATGGAATTATAGTTGGTAAGGTAACGGAAGTCTATGATTATGCAGCGATTGTCCGGTTGCTCAACGATCATAATTCTCAATTGGCGGCGACGGTATATAATGAAGCTGGAACGGTGGGAGTAGCTCAAGGGGAGTTCGGTCTGGGGGTAAAGATGGAGTTGATTCCGGAGAATGAAGGCTTGGCAACTGGTGTTTTGGTGGTGACTTCTGGTTTAGAAGAGAAAATTCCCCGTGGGTTAGTCATTGGTAATGTGGAGAAAATATTCGGATCGGATGAAGATATTTTTAAAACGGCGACAATCAAGCTGCCAATTGATTTTACAAAATTAAGTATTGTTAGTGTAATAACTAGCCGATAGCGCTATGATTTTTAAAGGATTAAAATATTTTTTGCTAATACTTTTTATTGTTTTGATTGAGTTGTCAATCCTACCGCAGACTGGAGGTTGGGTGAAGATGATTAATGTTTTTTTGTTAATTTTGACTTTGATTTATTTAACCAAAGGATTTAATACCGCCTTGGCTCTGAGTCTAATCATAGGACCAATAATGGATTTATATCATTTAATTTTGATGCCAAGTATTACTTTTTGTTTGGTGGTGACAATATTTTTTATGGATAGTATTTTTTCTAGATTATTCACCAATAAATCATACTATTCATTTATTTCCATGATTTTGTTATCAGTGTTGGTTTACAATGTGTTGATCAAGGGAATCTACGGGTTACAAACAATGGTAACAAATAGTGATTTTTATTTGTTTAGTTGGAGTCCAAGTATGATTGGTGGATACTTGGCTACACTATTGTTTGTCAATTTTATCGCTGGAACAATTTTGTTTTTAAGTTCATATTTTTTTAGTAATAACTTTAAATCAGTGATTTTACGTGATTAGTATGAAAGATAATGAGCCACAAGAAGATAGTCGCCCGCAGGAAGAGTTGTTTTTTCTTGGAGACGTTGGAATCAAAGATAAACGTCTGCATTCATATAAACAAGATTTTTGGGTTGAGGAAGCATATATTCAGGGGCGGGGTGATGATGCTCATTATTTTGGTATTACCTTGTCAAAAAGAAAACTGTCGATGTTTTTAGCGGTTTTATTCTTGGGTGTGTTTGCCCTTTTTGTTCGGAGTGCTTTTTTGCAAGTGATAAAGGTTGATGAATATTTGAATATGGCTGAGAATAACCGAATTCGAGTTTATTATTTACAAGCACCAAGAGGTATTGTTTATGATCGGAACGAGATTCCTTTGGTTCGTAATATAGCGAACTTTTCTTTATTTATCACTCCAGTTGACTTCCCCCACGATGAGGACAAAAAGACAGAAATGAAAAATCTTTTGGAACAATATTTTCACAATGAAAAAGTTTTGGCAACGTTTGATAAAGTGCTCAGCTTGACTCCTCAACGTAAGGAATATTATCAGCCGCATGCGGTCGTTGATTCTATTGAATATGATAATGCTGTAAGGCTGAGGTTGGCCAGTACGGATATGGCGGGTGTGTCGATTGGAATCACTCATCAACGAGAATATTTGCTTGCCAGTGACCATAATGAAGATTATTGGCATAATAGTTTGTCTCATTTGCTTGGTTATGTCGGTAAAGTGAATCAAGATGAATATACCAACTTGGAAGCAAATGGATATTTGTTTAATGATGTGATTGGTAAGAGTGGGGTTGAAAAAGCTTATGAGGATTTGCTTCGTGGTGTTTATGGTCGTAAGCAGATTGAGGTGGATTCAATGGGGAAGGAAAAGAAAATTATTGCTCAAGATGATATTGTCAAAGGTCAGAATATTATTTTGTCTATAGATCACAACATGCAAAGCAAACTTGAAGAGTTGATTCGCAGTAAATTGGTAGAAAAAAATTTGACCAAGGGTGTTGGTTTGGTTCAAGACCCGCGAAATGGAGAAGTTTTGGCAATGGTATCTTTGCCCAGTTATAATAACAATGTGTTTGCTCAAGGTATATCATCAGAACAATACCAAGTTTTACTCGAGGATGAAAATAAGCCATTATTCAATCGAGCTATTAGTGGTGAATATCCGTCCGGATCCACGTTCAAGCCGGCTGTGGCAGCGGCTGCTTTACAAGAAGGTATTATTACGGCTTCAACGACTTTTTTGAGTACGGGTGGTATTCGGATTTATGAGTGGTTTTTCCCTGATTGGCGGGCTGGCGGTCATGGCGTAACCAATGTTAAAAAAGCGTTGGCTGATTCAGTAAATACATTTTTTTATATTATTGGTGGCGGTTATAATGAATTTGAAGGTTTGGGTAATAAAAAAATAAAAAAATATGGGGAGTTGTTTGGGTTCAATAATCGAACCGGCATAGATCTGCCTGGTGAGAGAGAAGGTTTTTTGCCAGATGAAGATTGGAAAAGATTGGTCAAGGATGAATCGTGGTATATCGGTGATACTTATCATATGGCTATTGGGCAAGGTGATGTATTGGTCACTCCACTGCAAATACTCAACTTTACTTCGGCAATCGCCAATGGCGGAACTTTGTATCGGCCACGAATGGTGCATGCTATGGTTAATGCTGAAACTGGAGAGCAGATTGAAGTGGTACCTGAGATTATTCGAACAAATTTTATTGATCAAAAAAATATTGAAATAGTTCGTCAGGGTATGAGACAGTCTGTGACCGACGGTAGTTCGCGATCTCTGAGTGGTTTGCCGGTCTCGGCTGCCGCTAAAACCGGTACAGCTCAATGGGGCGGGGAAGATGATATCCCGCATGCGTGGTTTACTTCTTTTGCTCCATATGAAAATCCGGAATTGGTAATCACTATATTGATTGAAGAGGGAGAAGAGGGTAGTACGGTTGCGGCTCCAATTGCTAGAGATTTTTATCGTTGGTATTATAGTGAGTATAAGAAATAATAATTAATAATTAATCATGAATAAAAAAAACAAAGTAGGTCAGTTTTACTAAAAATAGAGAAAAAAAGCGAAATTGTTGATTTTAGATTAATTATTTGGTATAATATGCATACATTAACCTCCTGAAGTAATGTGTGAGAACAGGCGGTTTTTTAATTAACTACCCATATACGAATGTCGTGAATTTACTAATAATTGAAATGTAAATTTGTGTACTATTTGTTATTAATAAAAAAGTATGAATTCAAAGATTTTAACTCCTGAGGGTTTGGAGAAGATCAAAGCCGAGCTCAAGGATTTGAAAGAAGTAAGGTTACCGGATATTACTGATAAAATCGAAAAAGCCAAAGAAATGGGGGATTTGTCAGAAAATGCTGAGTATCATGACGCCAAAGATCAACAGGGATTGGCGAATGCACGTGTGGTTGAAATTGAAAACATTTTAAAAACAGCTATTGTACAAGAAGCAACGGTTGGGGCACAAATTGGTATTGGATCAAGTTTTTCAGTTGAAGACGATAAGGGTAACAAAAAAGATTTTACCATTGTTGGATACAATGAAGCTGATCCATTGGCTGGGCGTATTTCCAATGAGTCTCCAATGGGCGGAGCCTTTTTGGGCAAAGAGGCCGGAGATGTTGTCGCAGTAAAAATTCCCAAAGGTACAGTCACTTTCAAAATTATCGAAGTAAAATAAAAAAATCCGTCTGAGAGGGCGGTTTTTTGTGTAGTAGTTGTGTTTTTGGTTTATTCATATTAAACTTAATATATAACTTCCTGCGGAGGTCACTATGACTGATGACAGAATATTGAAGGTTTTAGATGAGTATGAAGTTTTTTTACGTCGGAAAGAAATTGAACCATTGAAAGCGCCCAAGTGCAATTTCCCAAGGTCAAAAAAATCAACATTAGCTCATTGTTATGACATGATTCAACGAGTTCGGCAACTGCTAAAAATTGATCGAGATGAGGCCTTAATTAGGTTTGGATTTTTGCAAGGGGTTTTGTGGGAGCTCAGGATAAAGACAATTGATCAGCTCTGTCAGGACAATGGCCTGACAGTTAAGCCGTGTTAAAATGCGGCTTTTTTTGACTTTTGAGTGAAATTTGGGTAGAATTAAGATATTATAAAATTGAATAGTGTTAAATTTTTTTACAAAACTAGGGCACTAGTTGGGAACAACTGGTAATTAATTACATATTGTATATTATAATATTATGAATGCAGGAGTGACAATTGATCAAGCGAGGGAAATTCTGTTAAAATACATTAAGGAAGAGAATAATGTGAAGCATTGTCGAGAATCAGAGGTGATAATGCGGGCTTTGGCACGACATTTGAATGAAGACGAAGAGCTGTGGGGGATTGCGGGTTTGCTTCACGACATAGATTGGGAGCTCGTGGCTGATGATGAAGAGCAGCATGGAATCAAAATGCAGGAAATTTTGAAGGATGAAGGAGTTTCTGATGAGCTGATTCAAGTTATTGTGTCTCATGTTGGTGGTTTTACTAAACATTTTCCCGAGAGCAACCGTCAAACTAAGTTTGAACATGCGTTGGCCGCAGCTGAAACGATTACTGGTTTGATTGTGGCTACAGCTTTGGTTCGACCGGACAAAAAATTGTCCAGCGTTGAAGTTAAATCTGTAAAAAAGAAATTTAAGGATAAGAGTTTTTCTGCCAGGGTCAATCGAGATGTTATTCGTGAATGTGAAGAATTAGAAATGTCACTCGAAGAGTTTATTGAGTTGTCTCTAAAGGCGTTAAAAGAAATTGCGGATGAATTGGGTTTGTAATTAAATTTGTAAATCAAACAAAATAAATAAATGAAGGTTTTATTGATACAACCAACGAATCATTATGATGGCCACAGTCGGAGTGCCGCCTTTTTCCCGATTGGAATGGGATATATAGCTGGTGCTTTAATCGAAGCCGGGCATGAAGTCGAGATATTTGATATCAACGCGTATGATATTGGAAAAGATGAGGTGCTTGAAAAATTAGTTAACATGAAATTCGATATGGTTGGTATTAGCACCATGAGTACGCAATACAATTACGTGAAATGGTTAACATTCGAATTAAAGAAAATCAATTCAGAAACGAAGATAATTCTTGGTTGGGTGCTGGCGAGTTATAATTACAATGAGGTGCTCCATAATACTGATGTGGATGTTTGTGTTGTTGGTGAGGGGGAGCTTACCGTCAAGGAGTTATTAGCTAATATAAATGATTATGAAAACGTCTCTGGGATCGCCTTTAAACGTGGTGATGAAATTGTGGTTAACAAGAGTCGAGAATATATTAGTGATTTGAAAAATACACCCTCAGTACCATACCACTTGTTCCCGGTTGACTTGTATATTGATACCATCAATGTGATTGGGGTGAAGGGTAAAAGACGAACGATTAATATTAGTACCGGTCGAGGGTGTCCTTTCAATTGTCGATTTTGTTCCAAATCATTTTCTGGTGTCAGGTTGCGATCGATTGATGATGTGATTTCAGAAATAAAAATGCTCAAGGAAAAGTATCAGATAGAGGGAGTCTTTTTTACTGACGAATGTTTGGTGATAAGCCGGCAGAGGGTGGTCGAACTTTGTGAAAAAATTAAGCCTTTGAACGTGGAATGGAGTTGCCAAGGTAGAGTTAATCTGGTTGATCGAGAATTACTTTTGATGATGAAAGATTCTGGTTGCCGAGCCGTTGGTTATGGGGTTGAATCTGGCAGTCAGAAAATTTTGCGAGAGATGAACAAGAATACTTTGGTTAAACAGGCAATCGAAGCGATCAAAATGACCGAGGAAGTCGGCCTGGAGCCGATCATTCAGATGATGTTTGGTTATCCCGGAGAGGATAGATATACTTTGCAAGAAACTGTTGATTTTTTTACTGCTATTGATCACCCGGGAACCGAGTTGTGTCCCACTACTCCGTTACCTGGTACTTATCTCTGGACGTGGTGTAAAGAGAAAGGTTTGATTACAGACGAAGCGGTGGTACTTGAACAGTTGGATGGTGGTTATATGCGGATGCAAAGGGCTTTACCGTAAATTTTACCAGTTTCCCGACAGAGGATTTGCGTCAGGTGCGATTGGACGCAGAAAAGAAGATTAGAATAAATTATCTCAAGCGTCATCCACTTAAAACTCTTAGAGATTTTGTTTTCAAGGTTTTTAGGTTTATAAAGCGATTTGGAGTCAAGAAAACATTTATTAAAATTGGTCAAAAGTTAAGATTGGTGTCAATTAGTGTATAATCAGTTAAATTAAATATTATATCTTTTACTTATAATTTTATGGCAGAACAACACAATGAAGAAAAAATTAGAATGGAAAAATTAAACCGACTAAAAGAAGTGGGTTTGCAGCCATATCCGGAAAAATTTGACAAGCAATATGATTTGAATGATTGTTTGGAATTAAAAGAGGGGACCAAGCTCAGTACAGCTGGTCGTTTGGTCATGTTCCGTGACATGGGCAAGATTACCTTTGTTCATTTGCAAGACGGTACTGGAAAATTCCAAGTAGTGTTTAAAAAAGATGAAGTTGGAGACGATCAATACAAGCTTTTTATAAAAAATATCGATCTCGGAGATCATGTCGGAGTTGAAGGTGAAATTTTTGTCACCAAAAAAGGCGAAGTGTCACTTTTGGTCAAACGATGGACTTTCCTGGGCAAAGCATTGCTGCCAATGCCGGAAAAATGGCATGGACTCAAAGATCGAGAGGTGGCTTATCGACAGCGATATTTGGATTTGATCGCTAATCGTGAATCAATGGAGCGATTTCAGTTTCGAAGTAATTTTATCAAAAATTTGCGTGAATTTTATTGGCAAAAGGGTTTTTATGAAGTCGAAACTCAAACTTTACTGCATTCAGCCACCGGTGCCCATGCAACTCCGTATAAAACTCATAATAATGCGCTCGATATTGATGTGGTATTGCGTATTTCTCACGAGTTGCCATTAAAGGAATTGATTGTTGGTGGTTTTGACAAGGTTTTTGAGTTAGGTAAAGCTTTCCGAAATGAAGGTCACGATCCGTCTCATTTGCCTGAGCACACACATTTGGAGCATTATTGTGCATACTGGAATTTTGAGGACAATATGAAGTTTACTGAAGAGATGATTGATTATTTGTTTGAAAAATTAAATCTACCTCGAAAATTAACGATCAAAGATCGTGATGGTCAAGATAAAGAAGTTGATTTTAGCACACCGTTTAAAAGGATCAATTATGTTGACTTGATCAAGAAAGATTCTGGTATTGACATTACCAAAGTTCGTGATCGGGATGAGTTGTTGGCTTTAATCAAAAAACAAAAATTGGAAATTGAAGATATGGATGAAATGGGTTTTGCTTCCTTGGTTGATAATTTATATAAAAAGATTTCAAGACCCAAAATTGTTGGACCGGCATTCTTGTATTATTACCCGATTGAATTACAGCCACTAGCAAGACGAAATGATGATGATTCTAATATTGTAGATCAGTTTCAGTTGGTGATTAATGGTTGGGAGATTATCAAGGCTTACTCTGAGCTGGTTGATCCGTTGGATCAGGAAGAGCGGTTTAAACAGCAGTCAGAATTAAAAGAATCTGGTGATGATGAGACCATGGAAGGTGATCCAGAGTATATTACTGCCATGAAACACGGAATGCCGCCGATATCCGGTTGGGGTATGGGTGTTGATCGGATGTTGGCTATTCTTACGTGTCAAGAAAATCTCCGAGACGTGGTTTTGTTCCCACTGATGCGGCCGAAGGAGGATAAGAAGGATAATGATTAAATACTAATTTGTCACCCTGAATTTATTTCAGGGTATAGTGAATAGGTGGTTGGGTTTTTATATTCTGAAACAAGTTCAGAATGACAAGTAAAAATAAATTAATTTAAAATGTGCCATTTTTTTACGATTAAAAGAAAACTGAAAAAAATAATTAAATACAAAAATCATATGAATGAAGAGATGGTCCCAGGGCAAGAGTCGAAGCAATTTGAACAAATTGCCCATGAAAATTTTTCACGCTGGAATGATGCTCTCAAAACCGGAGATGCCAAAGTCGTAGCAGAGCTGTATTTCCCCGACAATACTTTTTTACCTACATTGTCACCTGATTTTAAAACCGGAATTGACGGTGCTGAAGATTATTTTCATCATTTTCTCGAAAAAAATCCCGTTGGTGAGATTGTAGAAGAGGCGATTCAAACATTGGCTGATGATTGCTACCTTCATTCTGGGAGATACAATTTTAAAGTGGGACCGGCAAATGATCGATCCGTTGTTGAGGCAAGGTTTACGTATTGTTGGAAAAAGGATGACAAAAATCAATGGAAAATTATGCATCATCACTCATCGATTATGCCTCGATAATATTAATTATTGACTTATTTATTATGCCGTTTTTTTACGAACAAAAAGAAAATGAAACTGAGCAAATTATTACTTACAAAAACCAGCCTTTATTTTATATTGTTTTGTTGGTAGTTTTTGGACTGACATTTTTTGATTTTGGCTATGTCTGGCAATATGGATTGCTTGGAGCTTTTGTTGTGTTCCTGGTTTTTTGGATTGTTGGCAATTGGAAAGTGAATAAAATTGTACGCAAAGCGATGAAAAAAGGTGAGATTCAAGTAACTGGCAGTAAATTATCATTCAAAAATCCAGTGATTGTAAAAATTAAAAAGATAAGATAAATTTATGGAAAAAATAATAAAAACTGAAAAAAAATTTTCTGCGGAAACAAATAGTCCTGTCGCCAAGGTTTTGGTGATTGTGATTTCAGTTGTAGTTATAGCGGTGATTGTTGGATTGGTTCTATATTTTAATAAATAGATTGTATGAAAGAAAAATTAAGGGGAAATTATAATTTTTGGGAGTCTTGGACTGATGTTAATGATTTGGAGCGGCAAGCGATCGAGAAGTTGAAATTGGCTGAGATAAAGTGATCAAAGCCGTACCCAAAGATCAGTTGGTGGCTATATACATCAAAGGAAGTTTTGTTCGTCGGGAAATGAAATCGGGCAGTGACGTGGATATGGTACCAATTGTACTCAGCGATCAGTATCAAGCTGATGTTTTTGGTGTCAATGGGCCGGATCTTTATCCAGTTTGCACGGTTCCGCTCTCGATTGGCGAGTTGGAAGATAATAAATTGCATACAAAATTTGATATGCCGGTTGATTTGCGGGCCAAGCCTGACCGAATGTTAAAAATGCTTGAAGAGTGCAGATTGGTTTATGGCAAACCGCTTAATCCTTTGGAGTTTCCAATTCGTAGCAATGAAGATGTTTATCGAGATGAAGTTGAAGTCATAAAAAATGGTTATATTCCTTATTTTGAAGCAGAGAAGATTGATTTTGATCCTTTGCTCAAAGAATTTTTTTGGTTGGTTGAAGGTGAGCTGGAATTGAAAGGTATCAAACCTAGACATTCATTCGCAGAAATAACTAAATCAGTAAAAGATCCAAATCATTTGATACATGAAGCTTGGAACTTGAAACAACAACGGACCAAGAAAGATGAATTGAAATTTGTTGCAAAGTTGAGAGCATATTTGATCGATAGTAGAGCAAAATCGTAAAATTAATTTATGGGGATCTGCGGTCAGGGGGATGATTCCATTCGGATCGCGGTTCATGAGGCCACCGTGGTTTTATCTGTCTGTCGTGTTTCGATATTGGAAATACTGAATAAACAAAATGGCGCAAAAGACAATGCCGACTGAATCGGGAATGACAATGAACCAAGCTTTGATCGTGATCGAATAGATCAAACGACTGATGTAGACAGCCAAAGGTAGAGCGCTAAGAAAAAAGCTAAGTCCAGATTATTCCTTCTTGTAGTTCTTGTAGATCTGACTGGGCAAGTCAATAGCGACCATGGCGATAGCCAAGATCATAGTCGAAGTACCGATCTGAGGCTATTTTTAGTGAAATATTGTTAACATTGCAGCAAAGGGGTTTACACTTTGGGAGGCTAAAATATAATAAATAAACCATTATTTATATATTTTAGGCAATATGAATCAATTTGACCCCAGATATATGCAATTATTAGTTTCTAAACTGGAAAGAATCATTAAAAAGGAACAAACTGTCGTTTCTGTAGCTCAAGAATTATCAGTTTCCCGAC
>Ga0210057_1005009_pt1 | contig 17233 bp, 9 predicted proteins | sample CryGeyCG2114_010_2_FD_183968 | JGI IMG/M metagenome (GOLD analysis project Ga0210057, IMG submission 183968) | Groundwater microbial communities from aquifer - Crystal Geyser CG10_big_fil_rev_8/21/14_0.10 (SPAdes) (version 2) | ecosystem: Environmental > Aquatic > Deep subsurface > Groundwater ...
AATCCCTTTTATTCAGGCGCAGGCACAATTGGTAGTATGTACGGCGGTTATTTCATAAATTCTAATTTAGGAGCAGGGACAATAACTAATGCTTTTGGCATTGTGATTGGTGATTCTGTTAATATCGGAGGTGGATCTATATATAATAACGTAGGAATGTATATAGGAAATATGACAGTTGGCGCTAACAATTATGCAATATATTCAGAAGGCGGTCAGAGCTATCATGCCGGTAATTTTGGCATCGGCACAACTAGCCCTTCTTATGCTCTTCATGTTGGATCAAGCGCAAGCGGAAAGAATGTAATGATAGCAAATGGTGGATTATGCGTAGACGATAATGACGCATGCGCAGCAGGTTTTGCGGCTGGTAAGATAGTTGCCAAAACATCAGATTTGACAGGAGCTGATTATGCAGAATATTTTTATACAAAAGACATTGATTTAGAACCAGGTGAAGTTGTCTGCGTTGATATAGAAAAAGAAAATGCAGTGAAAAGATGCGCAAGAAGCGCTGATGGAAATGTTATGGGCATAATTTCATCCAATCCTTCAATCGTGGGTAATGCCCAAGATTTTGTATATGGCGACAGCCATTATAAAATTGTTGGTTTATTGGGGCAGATTAAAGCAAAAGTAAGCGCAGAAAATGGACATATAAGAGCGGGCGATAGTTTAACTTCTGCTTCTTCTACTCCAGGATATATTATGCGCGCCGATCCAGGTAATCCTACGGTTGGTGTAGCCCTAGAAGGACTTGATTTGGGTACGGGCATGATAAATATTTTGATTGCGCGCCGTAATAAGAGTTTGACAGTAGAAACCGTAGAAGCAAAGATTACTGAACATATTGCTAACATGGAGATAGAAGATGAAGTGCAGATATTGATTTCCAACGCGGTTGATAATTTAAATCTTGATGACGAGGTAAATGAAATAGTTGATGAGCAGATTGCTCAATTCGATTCTCGTTTGACTGTTGAATTTGATACAGTTTCTAATCAAATCATCACTATAGCGGGAAGAGTAGACAGTTTGGCTTTCAGGCTTTCTTTGGCGGAAAATAATATCTTGGATATTGAATCAAGACTTAGTATGCTAGAAAGCGTTGGCGCAAGTGTAATAGAAATTGGTACTAGCTCATCTTTCTATTTATCGCTAGAAGGAAATTTGAAGATTGGCAATAATATTTCTACCTCTACCCCTGATGTAGCGATTGTAGAACTAAATACTGTTTCAGAAAAAACTGCTTTAGTGATAAATCAAGCAGGCGATGGAGATGTGGCAGATTTCCAGGCTGACAGCGTGAGCATAGTAAATATAGCTGAAACTGGCAGAGTGACAGTAGTTGGAGAGATGATGGTTGATGGAAGATTGATGGTGTGTTCGGGCGGAGCTTGCGGAGAGAAATTAGACGAAGCCGTAGATGAAACGATGGGCGATATGGGCGTAGAAGGAAAAGTGGTGGCAGGTGCTTTTGAGGGATATTGCGAGGAAGGATATATTTGGGTACCAGGCAGTTCTAAATATGGAACCATGCCAGGCTTCTGCGTAATGGAAGATGAGGCAAAGACTTCGTCCCACCCCTCTCCTTCGCAAGGAGAGGGAGCGTCTTGGGTAAATATTTCTCAGGGTGAAGCGCAGATTACTTGTCAGTCAATTGGCGATGGATATCATTTAATTTCAGAAAATGAGTGGCTGACCATTGCTGAAAATATAATCAGAGTGACAGCCAATGATATTGATAGCAATCAAAATAGCTTGCAGCTAGCCACTTCGACTTCGCTCAGTGCAGGAACTTCATCAGGGGGGGTAGTTTACACTCTAAGCAATGATAATGTGATATATAATTTAGTCGGCGGGGTTTCTGAGTGGATCGATCAGACAATTACAAAATTAAGCTTGATTGAGCCAGCTAATGACGAGTGGCAAGAGTATTCCGAAATAGAAAATTATCAAGGATTTAATATTGCGCCACCATATTATTATAATTCAAGCAATGGAATAGGAAAGATTAAAATCGGAACAGGTGATGATATTTTAAGAGGATTTGTTCGAGGCTTTGATGGTATTTATAGTTTGGATTTGAGCAATTCTCCAACTACTGCCACGAGTAGTATTGGATTTAGATGCGCACGGTAAAAAGAAACAAGATACAAGACACAAGGAAACAATAAAATTCAAATATTCAAATTAAAAAAATATGATAAATAAAATAATCCAATTTATCAAGAAAACTGAATTTAAGATATTTATTATATTTATAATTTTTATAGCAGGAATTGGATATTCTGTTTATTGTTTTGTAAATTCAGAAATTCAGAAATTAGACGAAATAAAATTAATTTCAGAACCATTAAAGTTAAAGGTTGAAAAAGAAAAGATACTTTATAGTCAAATAGTTGATAATGATGGAGAGAAAAATTTAAGTGATAAAAAAGAAGACAAAGATTTGGATAAAATTGTAAAGTATTTCTATATTTCAGACACAGAGGTTCCAATTGCTTCTTATCAAGGGTTAGAAGAGGATATTACAAAAAGAACAAACAATGCTCAGTTTTTCAAAAAAGGAGAAACAGAAGAGGAAGAAGAGTGGGTAGCTAGGTTTTATTCAGGAGCTCCTTTTTATAAAGATGGCGATAAATGGCATCAAGTAGAAAGTGCCACTACTACCGAACAAGCTTTTAGTCAGCAGATAAGATATAGTTTTGCGAAAAAAATCAAAAATTTATTTAAAAAGGAAGCGATAGCTGCTAGCTATTATGCAGGTGGCGGAGATGGTTATATTACAGCAAATAATACTGACTGGAGCACACTGCATAGTCTTGGTGCAGGTATTGTCGCCTGGCCATTAGCCACATGGACCGTTACACTTTCTAAAGAATCCACTGCATATTTTATTTATAGATCTTTTTTGCCCTTCGATACTTCATCCTTGGATGACGCTGCGATAGTTACCCAAGCGACTCTTTCTGTGCATGCGTGGGTAATTGTTAATGGAAATAATGATGGAGATGATTGGATTAATGTTGTCCAGACATTTCAAGCTGATTCCACGACATTAAGTGTGGATGATTTTGATACTTGCGGAGATGCTATTACCAATCCTACAGAAGGATCAGCCAGAAAAGATCTTACTACTGATTTTACTTTGAGCCAATACAATGATTTTGTTCTAAATACGACAGCATTATCATGGATCAATCCTACCGGCTACACCAATCTTGGGTTAAGAGAGGGGCATGATGTTTTGAATCAAGCGATTGAAAATGAAACTGAAAATTCACTGCAGATTGTTTCATCTGAAGGGGCAGGCACTGATGCCGATCCATATTTATCAGTTACTTATGTTTTGCCATCGACATTCAAACTTAAAGGGACAATAAAAATGAATGGTACTGTTAAATTTTAGATTTTAGATTTATAAATTAAGAATTAAAATATGTTTAATAAAATAATACAATTTATCAAGTACAACAATCTGACAGTTTTGATATTGCTGGCAGTGTTTATATTTAGTACGGCTGTGTTTGCGCAAACTGAAACTGGTCAAGAGATAATAGGTGAAAAAGAAACATCAATTCAAGGCACAGACAAAACTCTCTTGCTCGAAGCTGATTTGGATAATTTTGATATGGACTATAAAATAGAAAAAATAGAAGAAGATGATCCTTCGACAGGCTCAGGACAGGGGTACTATTATGTGACTTACACATATTTAGATTTAGTGAATCATAATAGCGCCTGGCAGTATCAGATTCAGGAAAAGATCAAAAAGGTATCAAAAAAACTCAAAGAAGATCTGGGTATTTATTTGGCAGAAGAACTAAAAGAAGAATATGAAGCTAGAATTAAGGATCTTAAAAATATTAAAAAAAGAATTAGCTTGGAGGCAAACGAAGAAAGAGCAGAGGTTACAAGGTATAGCGGGTTGATTGGGCAAACTCTAGATATAGCTAGCAAAATATTCCCTAGCTATAGTCCTGTGAAGACCTATAAAATTCCTACTCCTGAAATTCCAGCCTCTATCCAGAAATCAGAAAAAAATATAGTTGAAGAAGATATTTCTGATAATATTGAAGAGATTTATAATAATTATATAGAAGAAAATGATCCTGACATGGATAATGTTTTTGGCGCAATGGACAATTGTCCTGACAATTTCAATCCTGATCAACTAGATGATGATGAAGATGGTGTGGGAGATGTTTGTGATCTTGATTTAGATAATGTAATAGATGAGGTTGCAACTTCAACAGAGGAATCAGCGACTGCAACTGAATTTGAAATTATTGATGGGACAGAAATTGATCCCGAATCAGAAGAAGAAAATTTAAACAAAGAGGATTCAGAACAAGATACAAACAGTGAAATCGCAGAAGAGGAAATTGTGACAGAAGAAGCTCCCCAAGAGGAAATAATCACACCAGAAGAGACATCAGAAGAAATCACATCACCACCAGAAGAGATAGTTGAGCCAGAGGTAGAAATAATTGAGTTGCCGACAGAAGAGCCAGCTCAAGAAAACGAATAAAATTAATTTAAAAATATATGAGTGAAAACTTTCAACAAACAGTGAATTTAAAGAAAAAAATGAAAGAGGGAAAAAGGGCAGAAGGTATTGATAAAATTTATGAAGGTGAAGAAAAATTTTCCAATAAATTTGAAAGACCAAAACCTCGTTCTATTGATGAGAGTTCAATAAAAAAATGGGTGGTTGGAATTTTTTTGGTGATAATTATTTTGGCTGCTTATTTTATTTTTTGGAATGGCAAAAAGGTAGTAGAGGAAAATATAAAAAATGAAAGTTGGTACGCTGTCAAACTGACAGACGATGAAATATATTATGGAAAAATTGTAGATACAACAGCCGACCCGGTTATTATAGAAAGCGTTTATTATGACTATGATCAAATTAATAATGAAGAACCCAGTGCCGGAGAAAATAAAAACATTCGTTTAGTTAAAAGAGGAAAAGAAACCCAAGGAGGAGATGGAAGCATGAGCATAGTGCGCGCACAAGTTGTGTATATGGAGCCTCTTAGGGAAGATTCAAAAATTCTTCAGGCAATACTCAATTATGAGAAATAAAAAATTAATTGAAATCAAAATGAAAAATTACAAAATTGAAAAATTAAACAGTGGATTAAAAATAATTACTGTGCCAATGAAGGGAACCAAAACCGTGACTTTGTCGATAATAGTAGGAACTGGTTCAAAATATGAAAACAGAAAAAATAATGGAATTTCTCATTTCCTTGAACATATGTTTTTCAAGGGTACAAAAAAACGACCAACCGCATTTGCTCTTTCCTCTGAACTTGATAGCATGGGCGCTGAATACAACGCATTTACAACCAAAGAGTATACAGGCTATTGGATAAAAACCGAAAGTGGAAAGATTGAAAAAGCTATGGATATTTTGAGCGACATGATGCTCAATCTGAAACTAGATGCAAAAGAGATAGTAAGAGAAAAAGGAGTGATTATTGAAGAAATAAATATGTATCAGGATAATCCTATGATGCAAATTGAAGATGTTTTTGAAAATTGTTTGTATGGAGATACACCCGCTGGCTGGGATGTAATTGGCACAAAGAAAAATATTTTTGATTTTACAAAAAAAGATTTTACGGATTATTTGAACGCGCAGTATTCAATTGCCAATTCATTTGTATTTTTGGCAGGCGATATAGAGGGGAATAAAAACAAAATAGATATTTTTTTGGATAAATATTTTTCTCAAGAAATATTTTCTAAAAGAGGTAAAAATTTTCAAGAAAAAAAAGTTGTCGTAGAAGATCAAAAAGATCCGCAAATAAAAGTTAAATATAAAAAAACAGATCAAGCTCATTTATATCTTGGCTGTCGCGCTTTTGGGTATGATCATAAAGACAAATTGATTGCCAAATTGATTTCTATAATCCTTGGCGGTTCCATGAGCTCTCGGCTTTTTATAAATCTGCGTGAGAGAAATGGCCTTGCTTACTATGTCCGGACTGATACTGAATCATATACTGACTCTGGATATTTGGCAACACGAGCAGGAGTTCCAGTTGACAAGCTAGACAAGGCCATTGGTATTATGATCAACGAGTATAAAAAAATAAAAAAAGAATTAGTAAAAAAAGAAGAACTGGATAGAGTAAAAGATTTATTCAAGGGCAGGCTAGCGATTCAGCTTGAATCATCAGATAATCTGACTGACTGGTATTCTAGGCAGATGGTTTTATTATCTACTATTGCTCGAGAAGAGGGGAAAAATAATATAGAAAAAAACATAATGACGCCTGATGAGTATGCAAACAAGATTAAAAAAATAACCCCAGAGGATATAAAAAGAGTAGCCAACAAAATATTTGTAAACAAAAATTTAAATTTGGCATTGATAGGACCTTTTACGAACGATAAAAAGTTTAAAAGATTAATTAATTTGTTATAATATAATTATATAGTTTAATTTACAAAAAGTATGAAGAATCAAAAAAGGCCGATAGATTCGTCTATCGGCAAAAGCCAAAAATGGCTAGCTGATAATTTTGTTTTAATTCAAAAAACCAGAATAAAATCCTGGCAAGGTTTATTTATCATTGCCTTTATAGCCGGAGCTCTAGCTACTTTGATTTGGTCAATACCAAGCGGGTATCATCAAAAAAGCATAGCAGCAGGTGAGGAAGAGGTCTTGTTGGACACAACATTTGATGGTTTAGATTACTTTTCAATCTATAAAGCCAAACTTGATAGCACTGGCATGGAATTATTATTAGAAGATCCGTATCGAGAAATTACTCACGTTAATGTTTCCCCCAATAAACAGTGGCTGACATTTACAAGATTTAATAATATTTATGACAATGACTCTTCGCCTCTTGACGGTTGCGCAACTGAATACAATTTAGATTATTTCAATACTGAGATAATGGTTATGAAAACTGATGGAACAGGCCTAAAAACTTTGGTAGAGCCTGATCCTGATCAAATGGCAACAAACAGCATTTTTGATCCTAACGGAAATATTTTATTTTTATATCAAGAGTCTGGCATGACTCAGAGCGTAGTTAAAAGATTATTTCTTGATACAAATATGAATATAACGGATGAGGAAATTTTGCCAATTCCATCAGAATATGGAGGAGCGCCATTTTATATTGCTGAACCTCATCAGGTAGGAAACATAGTTTCCTTCCCAGCGTATTATATTAATCCTGAGTTAGGACTATTATATTATTCAGGTATATTTAAAATTAATAATGACGGTACAAATTTTGGAATACTAACATTACCAAGGTTGCCTGGCGCTCAGACTCCTACTATAAACGGAAGCGATCATGACCAAAAAATATCGCCCAATGGTAGCAAGATGGCGTTTATGAGAAAGATTGATTATGTTAATCCCAGCACCCCTTTTCATAATTGGCATATATATACCATGAACATGAGCGCCCCAGGAAGCGAAACAGATGTATCAGAAGTTTTGAATCCAATGCAAATTAACGAAGCAGATATAATTCCCCACTGGATAGACAATGATTATCTTTTGATCAATCACTTGATCAAACCTGAAAACGAACCAATAAACATAGGTTCTTTGTATACTATGAGATATGATGGGCAACAGAAATTACAAATTCCTTTGCCTTCTGGGTTAAACTATAGACAGGCTGATTTTCTAGATGGGACTATCAACGACGGCACCATAGTATTGTCAGCAATGAAAAAAAATGGACAATGTGATTCATCTAATGAACCACCGGTTTTCATTTCCGAAATGAATTCAGAAGTTACATTAGCAGTGCCATGCTCAGAAACCCCAGACACCATTGAAGCTAGTGATCCAGATTCAGGCGGTACCGTCACTATCACAGTAGAAAATAAGCCAGATTGGCTGAATATTGTAAATACTCAAACAGGTAATCCGGCTAGTATGGATGTCAATTTTAGTTTGGATGAAAGCGATATGGGCGACTATACTTTTACTATAGTAGCTACAGACAACCGTGGAGCTAGAACAGAATTTGAAATGACTGTTCATTTGGTCGCTGTCGGACAGACGCCAGAACAGCCTGCTATTACAAACATTAGTTCAGTAGGTGATAATTATGTAATTAATTGGGAAAAAGTAGAGAATGCCACTCATTACAGACTTTATGAGGTAGGGCCATGGGATGGTGTTGTTGAAGATGATCCATGGAATGTAATTGCCGAGATTTCAGGCGATCAAGCTACTCAATATACTGCCACTAATAGAAAAGAGGGATTATATCTTTATATGGTTATGGCTTTCAACGGCGCTCCTGATTCAGGAGGGTTGTCAAGTCAATATAATATTGAAAATTCTACTGTTTATTCCTATGTTATAGACACAAGCCCTCTGGCTGTTCCATCAATAGAAATAGCTAACGAACCAGGAACCACTAATGTAGCTATATCATGGCCGGATTATTCTACTTCCACCTATGAACCACTTTATTTGGTATTAGCCTATGGTCCGGTTGGCTCAAGCAACCCAGTGAATATTTCTAAGTTTACTTCAATTAATAGCTTTAATATTGATTTGCCCTCAGAGGGAGTTTACGCCTTCTTTGTCCGAACCTATAAGGGATTAAATGAAATGTTTGGTATTGAAAATAATTTTGGCACTCCTATCGTTTCAGATTTTGGCGAGGTAATCTATTCCAAAATTTTAGATGAAGTTCCACCTAATGTTCCAACTGTGAATATTGGTTCAACGCAAGGTAAAACATATGAAATTAGCTATTCGGACGTATCCACTCCGGATATGCAACCTATTTATTTGGTTAAAACAGAAAATTCAGAAGGCGTATCTTATCAATGGCATTATACTAGGCAGAATTTCAATTATGAAGCTTCTATTCCTGGCTTGCATAAAATCAGTGTTCAGGCCTGGCAAGCTTGGCCTGATTATCCGGATTCAGAAATTGTGGCAAGCGACTGGGGAAGTGTAGAATTTAACAATGGAGGAACAGTTGCTGTTTGTGGCAACGGTGTATGCGAAGAAGAAGAACAACAAGGTTGTCTTCAGGATTGTACGACTATACAATTTTTCATAGCTACTGATGGAAATGATTCTAATCCAGGAACAATCAACGCTCCTTTTGCTACTCTTGAAAAAGCAAGGGATGCAGTTCGCAATTTAAAAACAAACGGCTTATTTAATAAGTCTGTTGATATAATATTAAGAGAAGGAGTATACGAATTAAATGAAGCATTTATGCTAACTCCGGAAGATTCTGGAACACAAAACAAGCCTATAACATACAAGGCTTTTCCAACTGAAAAAGTATCTATTAGTGGAGGAAGGACATTGAATGCAAATTGGCAACCTTATAATAACAATATTTATGTTGCTGATGTTTCTAATTTCGTCAGCCAGTATGGAGATTTTAACTCTCTTTTTGTAGATGGTGAAAGAGCAACAAGGGCCAGGACTCCGAATGAGGGGGAGTATTTTAATATGAAAGATGTAAATAAAGATAGAAATCAAGAAGCATTTTATTTTAATGAAGGAGATATAAATCCTAATTGGCATAATTTAACTGATATTGAAGTAATATCGCTTAGAAAATGGACTGCCTCTAGAAAAAAAATTAAAAATATAATAGGCAATGAAGCATATTTTGAAGAGGGAGTTTATTTAGATTATGATGATTCTAGTGATCGAAGATATTATGTTGAAAATGTTTTTGAAGGCTTGGACAGTCCTGGGGAATGGTATTTAGATAAAGTAAATAAAAAATTATATTATTACCCAGAATCAAATATTAATTTAAATACATTTATAATTCCTGTTATATATGAAATGGTAAAATTTGATAATCCAATTGAGAATTGCGATATGAATATTGGAACCAATAATGACCTTTCTATATCCGTATGGTTTAAACATCCTGAAGCAGATGCAACAGCATGGAGAGATTCAATTGTAGAGAAAACAGTTTTAGACCAGCCTCGGCAGACATATTCTCTTTTTATGAGAGGTATTAAAGATATGGATAATGGCCATCCGGAAAGAGTAAATAAAATTTGGTTTATGGTTGGTAATGGCAGCAATCTTGGCAATACTCTTATGTCAAAGGAAACATATAATGATGATCAATGGCATCATCTTGTAGTTACACTTGATAGGGATAAAGGAAGCTGTATGTATATTGATGGTGAGCTTGATAATTGTATTAAGGATAACACTAGTAATTGGAATAATGATAACGACGAACCTCTTGTTGTAGGAGGAAGCAGAAAAATGCTTGATGAATATTGGAATGGGGAACTAGACGAGTTTAAAACTTATAAGCGAGTATTATCCGAAGATGAAATCAAGGAATTATATCAATTTGAAGAAATTGAAGATGATAGATTGATGCTTTCATATTCTTTTGATGGCAATCTTACAGCTAATACAGCGGGATGTAATAAAAATGCATTTCTTGCGAAAAAAGATACATTAGGTGTGCCAGAATTTTCTGAAGGCATAAAGGGCCAAAGCTTAGTTTTTAGTGGAAGCAATCATCTAATTCAATTGCAAGATCTAGATAAATTTATTCATGACATAAATTTTAGTGGATTAATTTTTGAATATACTGATTGGACAATGCCTGTTAAAGGTTATCCTGGCAGCAATGGAGCGCATCGGTTGGAAGAATATTGGTCAGCAATATATGTTTTTGGAGCAAAAGATATTGATTTTGTTAATTGCACCGTTCAGCATACTGGTTCATATGCTCTTGGATTTGGATTTTCAGAAAATATCAACATAGATAATAATGAGCTTTTTGATCTTGGTGCAGGAGGAATTAAAGTAGGTGATTATATAAGTGGCCGCTGGAATAATATTTTTAGAGATTATGTTACATCTAATTTTAATATTACTAATAATAGGATTCATGATTATGGAAATATATATAAAGATGGAAATGGAGTTTGGATTCTTTTTTATCCAGATAATACTATTTCCCATAATTTAGTATACAATTCTCCTCAAGTTGGAATTAATCTTGGCTGGGGAATATGGGGATCAGGAAAAACATATTCAGAGAATAATGTTATAGAATATAATGAAGTACATCATGTTGCCCAAGAATTAAATGAAGCAGAAGCAATTCATACGCTTGGGCCTCAACCCGGATCAAAAATTATAAATAATTATATTCATGATGTTATTTTTACTCCACTGCATCATCATACTAGCCACATAAAAGGTATTTGTCTTGATCAGGGTTCTACTGGAATTTTGGTTAAAAATAATATATTAAACAATGTTTTATCTCCTCTTATATTAAACATGCCTTTTGATAATATTATTCAAAATAATATATTTGCTGAAGGCGAAAAGCATATGGTAAGAGTTTCAGGAAATAATGAATTAGATATTTACAGAAATGAGCTTCCCTCAGGAAATAGTTTTATAAATAATATTATTTATTACAATGATCCTCTTATTGGGAACATGATGGCTACTACAACTAAAAATACTTTAACTATTAGTAATTCAGATTATAATCTTTATTACAATCCAAATGGAGGAACCACTTTAGATTGTGGCAATGGAAAAGATTTAGGTGTTGAAAACCAGAAAGATAATAATTGGAATGTTTGTGCTTGGAGCAATTTTTATAACTCAGATGCCAATTCACTCGTAGCCGATCCTCTATTTGTTGACTATGAAAACAAGGATTTCAGGCTTCAACCTAATAGCCCTGCCTTTGGCCTTGGATTTAAACAGATTGACATGAGTCAAGTCGGCCCTCAGGGCGTTGAATGCTTTGATGACAGCGATTGTAGTAGCGGAAATAGATGCGTCCAGATGAAATGCCAGTAGAATTTATTAATAAAGATAATGGAATTATCAATTCTTTTTTATCTTTTCCTCCCTCATGGCGCACTAAAATAATTAGGCAAATAAGAAAAAATTAATTAATTTAGTAAATTAAAAATATGAATAAAAAAAAGAATGAAGAAAAATTAAATCAGAGTTTTTCAAAGGCAATGGAAATGCCAGCCCTATTATTTCTCGGGCTAGCTCTGATTATAGTCTTTTCTGTAGTTTTTTATCTGGTTTTTTTTGGATTAAGATTATACGATCATGAAGGGATAAAGGGAAAAACACCAAAAAATTACAATCAAGCAGAGATCAATAAACTGCTTGTTAATCCTATTAATCCAGAAGATTTAGTGGATATAGGAGATATGACAAAGGACATGAAAGACAAATTGAATTTTAATCAGCAAAAATTATTTAATTAATTAAATATTTAAATTATGAAAAATATTTTAAATAAAAAATTGCATATTCATATTAAGATAAGAGAAAGGCACCACCCTGTCAATGTAGGTTTGATTTTTCTTGTTGTTTTGTCGTCTCTAGCCACTTGGTTTTTGACAGAATATTTTGTATTTCAGCTTGATAACATGAATAAAGATTTTTTTGGCACAAGACCAATCGTTCAAGCGGCTTTAGAAGAAGGCGCTCCAATGCCTGATATTAATGAAATAGCCTCAATGATAGATTTATCATTGGTTGATGGGGGATTAAATATGGGCGATGGCAACAATGCTTTGAGTAATCCAGATGACGGGGCAAGCAAAATTTCTACAAGCAGTACAGAAAATGGTATAGAAGTAAAAAATTTATTTGATGGAAAAAGCAACCAGAGCAATGAGAACAAGACTAAACTAGAAATATACAAAGCCTATTTTGGCGGAAGCAAAGATTCAGATTCAGACGGCCTTCCAGACGATAAAGAAATCAGTATTTACAAAACAGACCCTAATAAGGCTGACACAGATGGAGACAGCTATACAGATGGAGAAGAGGTTTACAATTCTTATTCCCCTTTAGTAAAGGGAGGAAGCATAGATAAAAATCTAGCTATAAAGCTAAAAGGAAAAATTGTTTTGCAATCGCAAGAGCACGGCGAAGCCTGGTATATTTATCCCAAAGACATGAAGAGATATTATTTAGGCAGACCCCAAGACGCATTTAGTGTAATGAGAAATTTAGGGCTAGGGATTACTGATAAAGATTTGGTCAAAATACCAAAAAACACAGACTCATGGACAGACAAAACAGGCATAGCAGATAGATTGGCAGGTCAAATTGTCCTTCAAGTAGAAAAAAACGGAGAAGCTTATTACATAAACCCAACAGACAAAAAAAGATATTATCTAGGTAGACCCAATGACGCTTTTGATATTATGAGAAATCTAGGGCTTGGCATTGCTTTTAATGATTTGGTTAGACTAGAAAAGTAAAAATAAAAATATACTCGAGAAATTAATTAAGTTTAATGCAAAATCTGCAAAGAGAATGCGAAATATAATATTTCAAATAGGAGAATATTACCATATCTTTAATCGAGGAGTTGATAAGCGGAATATTTTTATGGATAAGAAAGATTATATTAGATTTTTGGTTTGCATGAGGGAATTTAATGACATTGAGCCTGTAAAAAGTTTATATATAAAGAAAAAATTGGAAAAACAAAAAAATCTAAATAGGGGTTTAGCCCCCTTAAGAGGGGCTAAACCCCTGCGAACACCATTGGTTGAATTTGTTGCATATAATTTACTCCCCAATCATAATCATTTTATTCTAAAGCAATTGGTAGATGGCGGTATTTCGGAATTTATGAAAAGATTATCAGGCGGTTATACATGTTATTTCAATCAAAAATATAATCGTACGGGGTCATTATTTGAGGGAACTTTCAAAGCTGTCTTGATTAATTCAAATGAATATTTACTTTATTTGTCGGCATATATTAACGGAAATTCAGAAATTCATAAAATTATTATAGCCAGAAATTGGCCTTGGTCAAGTTATAAAGATTATTTCGGATTCAGATCAGGTACTTTATGCAATAAAAAAGTAATAACTGAACAATTTAAAAATATTTATGAATACAAAGATCTAGTTAATATTATTGTTAAAGAATCTCAAGAAAGAAAAGAAGAAATAAAAAAATATTTACTTGAGTAAACGATTTATGCAGAATTTACTTGAAAATTTAAATCCCGAACAACTCAAAGCGGTCACCCATGAAGACGGACCGCTTTTGATCGTGGCTGGCGCTGGGACCGGAAAGACTACAGTTTTGATCAATAGATTGGTTTATTTGATTTTGGAAAAGCGTGTAAAAACAGATGAAATACTTTTGACCACTTTTACCGAGAAAGCATCCTCAGAATTGATTGAAAGAGCCGACAAAGCTTTGCCTTTTGGATATATTGATTTATGGATCAATACTTTTCATAGTTTTTGCGAAAGAGTTTTAAAAGAACATGCCTTGGATATTGGCCTGTCTTTGGATTTCAAAATGTTCAGCCAGACAGAACAGTGGATTTTGATAAACAAAAATTTGGATAAGTTTAACCTAGATTATTATAAACCATTGGGTAATCCAACCAAATTTATTCATGAGCTTTTGAAACATTTTTCTAGGCTTAAGGACGAAAATATTAGCGCAGAAGAATATTTGAATTATGCTAATGAGTTGGAACAAAATACAGACAGTATTTTGCGAGGCAAGAATTTGAAGAAAGGATCCAAAAAGAAAAAAGTTGAAGACGATGAAGATATCGATGAAATGGAAGTCGCTAGGATCAAAGAGCTGGCAGGCGCGTATCATGTGTACAACCAGCTTCTTTTGGAAGAAGGGGGGTTGGACTTTGGTGATTTGATTTGTTATACCATTAAACTTTTTAAAGAAAGACCAAATATATTAAAGCTTTATCAAAAAAAGTTTAAATACGTTATGGTAGATGAGTTTCAAGATACTAATTGGGCGCAATATGAACTTATTAAAATGTTGGTTTACCCCAAAAATAATTTGGTAGTAGTCGGAGACGATGATCAAAGTGTGTATAAGTTTAGGGGAGCCTCCATATCAAATATCATGCAGTTCAAAGATGATTATCCAAAAACACGAGAATTAGTTTTGACAAATAATTATCGTTCAGGGCAAGTTGTTTTGGACAGAGCTTACGCGTTTATTCAAAATAATAATCCAAATCGCTTGGAAGAAAAATTAAAAATAAACAAAAAATTAAAAGCGCATAAAAAGGAAAAAGGAGAAGTAGTATTTTTGAATTATGCCAGCGTAGAGCAGGAAGTAACCGAAACAGTGCAATCCATAAAAGAAAATTTTCAAAAAGAAAAAGAAATCAATTGGTTGGATTTTGCAATTTTGGTTAGAGCGAATAGTGACGCTGACAAATTTGTCAAAGAATTGAACAGACAAAATATTCCCAATCAATTTGTTTCTTTGAGAGGATTATATTACAAGCCAATAATTGTAGATTGTATATCATATTTAAAACTTTTGGATAATTATCATGAATCGACAGCGCTTTTTAGAGTTTTGAATATGGATATATTCAAGGTGGATCATATCGATATTGTGAATATCAATAAATATTCTCGCAAGAAAGTTTGGTCGTTGTATGAAGGTTTGAAAAATGTACAAGTTATTCCAAACGTAACACCCGCTGCCAAGAAAAATATTCAAAAGCTATTATCTTTGATTGAGGCGCATTCTGTAATGGTGAAGCAAAATACCCCCACTAAGATTTTTGTTAAATTTGTTTACGACTCAGGTCTTTTGGATGGCTTGGATAGAGACAAAGATAAAGAAATATTTTCATATCTAAATCAGTTTTATCAAAAGATTAAAAAGTTTGAAAGCTCGAACAATGATTTGCGACTTAAAGATTTTATGAATATGATTGATATGGAATTGGAGGCAGGTGAGACCGGTAGTTTGCGCATGGATTATGAAGACGCTGATACTGTAAAAATAATGACGGTTCATTCTGCTAAAGGCTTGGAATTTGAGTATGTATATATAGTTGATCTAGTTGATAAAAAATTTCCTACAATCAATCGAACAGAAAAAATATCTATTCCCAACGAAATTGTGAAAGAGAAAATATCCAATTCAGGAGATGCGCACATCGAAGAAGAAAGAAGATTGTTTTATGTTGCCATGACACGTGCCAAAAATAAATTGTATCTAATTTCAGCCAAAGATTATGGAGGAGCAACTGAAAAAAAACCATCCAAATTTATAGATGAGTCTGGTGTTCAAATAGAATCTGTAAAAGAATTTGCAGATGTTGAAAGCAACGAACTTTTGAAAGACTTGCAAGAATTAAATAATAAAAAAGTTTTAGAAAAGCCAATTAAATATGTTTTACCAGAAAAGTTTTCTTTTTCTCAGTTGGCCGCTTATTCCAATTGTCCATTGCAATATAAGTTTGGATTTATTTTGAAGGTGCCAGCTCCCGATAAAGCCAATTTAATCTTTGGAAGAGTAATGCATAACACTTTGCATAAATTTTTACTGCCCCTAACGCCAGGAGGAAATAATTTGCAAAGTAGTCTGTTTCAAGAAGAAGGAGAGGTAAAATTGAAAAAAGAAGATTTAGTGAGAATTTTCAAAGAGGAATGGAAGGATGATGGTTATGATAACAAAAAAGAAAGAGAAGATTATTTGAAAAAAGGAAAAAATAGTTTGGATTTATTTTACAAAAATATAACTGCAGAAAAGTTGCCATCTATAATGTTTTTGGAGAAAAGTTTTTCTTTTAAAATTAAAGATTACATTTTGAAAGGAACTATTGATAGGGTGGATAAATTAGACGACGGTACGCTAGAGGTGGTGGATTACAAAACTGGAACCACAAAAGAGAAGTTGGTATTCAAAGAGAAAAGACAATTAATTTTATATAAAATGGTTTTGGAAAGTCTTTTGAATGCAAAGGTGTCTAAGTTAACTTTTTGTTATTTAGAGAGTGGACACAGGACAAGCTTTGAAGCTACCCAAAAAGATGAAGAAAAATTGATTGAAACAATAGTTAAAGAAATACAAGAAATTAAATCGTGTGTTTTTGATGCCAATCCAACGATGTTATGTAAATATTGTGATTTTAGAAATATTTGTGAGTACAGAAAAATTTAAAATGACAATTAATATAATTATATGTTATAATATATTATATGAAAATTAAAAAATGTTTATTTAAATTTAGTTTGTTTTTTTCAATTTTGATTATAATGTCAGGGATATTTTTCATTTTTCCCAAACTAACCTTTGCTCAAACCTCTACTGACGCTATCGGCTTTCGTATTATCCAGAATCCTGACCATTACAGCGCTATGCGCTGGTACGAGGAGCAGGGTTTTACAGGCTCTCCCCAATCTGTCATGGTAGACGGT
>Ga0210057_1005010_pt1 | contig 17232 bp, 22 predicted proteins | sample CryGeyCG2114_010_2_FD_183968 | JGI IMG/M metagenome (GOLD analysis project Ga0210057, IMG submission 183968) | Groundwater microbial communities from aquifer - Crystal Geyser CG10_big_fil_rev_8/21/14_0.10 (SPAdes) (version 2) | ecosystem: Environmental > Aquatic > Deep subsurface > Groundwater ...
GAGAAGTGTATTAAGTGGGCAAAGAAAGGAGATTTTGTTTATCTTGATCCTCCTTACTATCCATTAAAGAAAGGACAGAGTTTCACAACTTATGCAAAAGAAAAGTTCTTGGAAAAAGAACAAGAAAAATTAAAAGAAGTTTTTGAGAAGTTAGATAAAATTGGTTGTAAAGTTATGCTTTCAAATTCAGACACTCCTTTTATTAATGATTTATACAAAGGATATACCCCAAATATCGTAAGGGCAAGAAGAATGATAAATTGTCAAGGGCAAGGCAGAGGAAAGATTAATGAGGTTGTTGTTTTGAATTATGATCCAATTCAAAAAGAAATATCTTAAGATTTTTTGTATTTAATCTCACATTTTATTTTAAGATGACTTAAACAATCCCTTCTATTTCTCCCACCCATTTTTTCATATCCCATACATTTAATTAACTCCTCTTTAGAAGTTTCTTTTTTAAAATACATCATAGCGATAAAAGTATCTATGTTAAAACCTTTCCCTTCGCATACAGGATTATCACAGGGAATATGTATTCCAATATCTTCTTTAGCTAAAGGATTTTTACTTTCTCCAAGATATAATTTTATTTCTTCTATCTCGGGAAATCTTTCTTCAAAACTTGTTCTTTTTCCGTTAATGAATACTGCTACGGGCATAAGATTATTGAGAAAGAATCACCTTTAATATTTTTTGGTTATAATTAATTCCCTTAATTTAAATACCAAAGGGCTTTAAGTTTTGGATCGTGCTTTTTGTGTTTCTTATTTTCCTTATCTGTGTATTTTGTTATTGGGGGTTGTCCATTACAAACACTCATACATAAGTTATCTATCTCTTTTGGATTATCTATAAACTCTCTTATCCAACCTTGAAAGAATAATGTTGGAGGCTCAAACATACTTTCTCTATGATAACCATACTCTTGCTCAATAATAAATAATTGTGCGAGAATTCCAATAATAACTAAATCGTTTAAGTAATGTTCAAACTTTTCTTTTGATAGTTTAGCAAGTTCCTTTTCAGGATCTTTCCCATAAAAGATATTATCAAAAGCAAGTAACAAGTCTTTTTTCAAATCCTCACGACTTCTTACCCTCAAATTCAAATCAATCATAACCCTTAAATGATTTGGGCGAAATTCTCTATCACCATCTTTAAGCCATATCTGAAAGTTCTTTTTGACATCATAACTTTTGAATCTTGCAGATAAAACAGATGGGCGATATAATTGGATTTGAATGTTTCCTTTCTTGAAAACACTAACTTTCTTATCAAAGCCAAGATCCTTAACAATTTTGAATATCTCTGATTTAATCATAAAAAAGAGATGTTTTCAGAATTTAAAAACAGATCCCTTTAACTCACCAGAGTAATAATTCCAAAAAATTTATATATCTTCTAAAATATATGTTAATATGACAAACGTCATTAAAAGAGGCGGACAGAGAAAACAAGCTTTCAGCCCTTCTAAAATAAAAAGTTCAATTAAGGGAGCTGCAAAAGAAGCAGGTTTTTCTCCTAAGAAAACTGAAGAAGTTGTAAGAGAAGTTGGAAATGAAGTAATCAACTTTTTCGGAAAGAAAAGAGTTGTCAAAGCTGTTGATATAAGAAAGTCCATTCTCGGAAGACTTCAAAGAAGATCAAAGGCTGCAGCAGCTGCATGGAAAAGATTTGAAAAAAGAAAAGCAGGAAGATTTTAATTAACGATTCTTAAAAAATTCAATTTGCCTGAATCTTTTCATAACTTTTTCATAATTAGATTTTTCAACAAGAACTTTAGTTTTTGCTTCATTTAGCAATCTGAAATCATATTTGCTGACAGAAAATTTTAATTTAGATTTTCCAGGATATTTTTTCCATCTCGATTCGCTCTTTAATTTATATTGTAGAACCATAATTATTCACCAATCTGTTGGATCCATAAATAATATAATAATGAAAGAGATATTTAAATTTTCCGAAAGATATGTATTGTTAAGTTAGAGGGGGTTATCTCCACTAAAAAAATTTAATTCTTTTCAATAATTAATTTTCCCTCTTTTGTTTCGGCTTTAAGTTCCTGTCCTGATTTCCAACCCAACTTTTTAAGAAGTTCTTGAGAGATTACAATCCAAGATTTCTTATATTCTGTATCACCATACTTTCTGCTCACCTGACTTTGTAACTTCATATAGTATTAGATACCTAATAGTTTATAAACCTTTAGATACCCAAATATATACTATTTAGATACCTAAACATATATAAAGGTTAGATACCTAAATATATTATGGAAACAAAAATAATCTGTCCTCACTGCAAGACAGAACATATTAAGAAAGACGGAAAAAGAAAAACTCAAAATAGAGGATTGATTCAAAGATATAAATGTCTTGAATGTAATAAGAAATTTGTTTTAGATGATGGCTTTTTTAGAATGAGAAACTCTCCACAGAAAATAACCTTATGTTTGGATTTATTTTATAGAGGAGTTTCAACAAGAAAAGTGCAAGAGCATTTACAGGCATTCTATCCTCATAATTCTTCTTGGGTTAGCATTTATTCTTGGGTTGTTAAATATGCAAAAATGATAAGCAAATTCACAGAAACTCTTAAACTGCAAGTTGGAAAAGAAATTCAAGTAGATGAAATGGAATACAGAGTAAATAAACAAAAGGCATTCTTTATTGATAGCATAGATACAACAACTCGTTTTATGGTTGCTTCTGAATTTGTAAGAGGAAGAACAACAGAAGATTTAAAACAAGTTATCAAGAGAGCAAAAGATAAAACAGATAATCAAATTTCTATCTGCACAACTGACGGATTTTATGCTTATCATAAAGCTGTCAAATCTGTTTTTGGTTACAACAAAAACTTAAAACAATTTAATGTAAAACACAACATAGTTACACAACTAAAAAACGAGGGCTTCAATCATAAGGTTGAAAGAATGCACAGCAACATAAGAGCAAGAACAAAAACATTCAGAGGTTTTGGCTCTATTAATGGTGCTAATGCAGTTATGAAAGGATATGAAACTTATTACAATTTTATCCGTGTTCATCAGGCAATAGGCAAATGCCCTTATGAATTAGCAACTGACTTAAAATTAAATAATCCGAATAAGTGGATTGAGCTTATTCAGTTGAGCAAGAAATGAGAAATTACATCTGTTATTGTTCTAAAGTGAATAGAAAACAATTTAAATTGCCATTCCGTAAGAGAGGGATGAGCGAAGAATTATTACAAAGAGATTTAATTAAGAATCCAGAGAAAATCGGAGATTGGAATTTTTATAATATTGGTGCTACTACAATTAAATCTCTTAAAGAACACGGCATAATTAGGAATATAAATTATGGTGCTGATATTGAAAAGAAAAAAGTTGATGGTTTAATAACAGAAAGTGAAAGAGTTATAGCTGTAATTGAGAATAAAAAACCCAAAGAATTTAGAACAGAAAGACAAAAGAAGAAAGCAACAAATCAAGAAATAGAAGTAGCGAAAAAATTAACAAAACTTTTAATTGTTACAGATACAACTGAAACAATATGGGTTAATGCCTTAAATGGAGATATTATCAAGGATGAAAAAGGGAACGAATTAAATTATATCTTTAATCCTAAAGATGAGGATGTTATAGAGTTAATTAATAAAATAAATAATTCTATCAGTGAAACTAATTCTATTTTAAAACCAATTGAACTTATTAACCCAACGGAATTAGCTAAACAAATATGGCAAGATATTTGGATGGTTAGTGGTGCTACTCCTGAAAATTGCTTATACACTTTTGTTGAATTATTTATTTTTAAATATCTAAGTGATTTAGATGTTTTGAAAGGAACTTATAGTTTTTATGATTTAGTTGATATGTATGATAAAAACACAGATGAAGAAGTATTAGAACAATATGCAAAAGTTATAAGACCAAAGGTAAAAGAATTATTCCCCGAAAATCCAATAGACAAAACAACAATTATTAACGGAACAATTTTTGTAAGTAAAGACCAAAAAGCAGTAAAGGGATATAGCACTGTTTTCAAAAGAGTTTTACTTAGATTTAGAGATTATAAAAAATTAGAAAATATTGATTATGAGTTTAAGAGTAGACTATTTGAAAGTTTTATGAAGCAGAGCATAAGTAAGAAAAATTGGGGGCAATTTTTCACACCTCTTAAAGTTGTTAAAGCGATTGTTGGAATGACTAATATAAAGGAAGGAGATAAAGTCTGCGACCCTGCTTGTGGTGTTGGAAAATTCTTATTAGAACCATTAGTTAATAATCTTGATAGATTTTACAAAGTTAAAAATAATAAAATAGAAGCCAAAATAGAAATTTCTGGTTTTGATAAGGGTTTTGATACAGAAGAACAAAAAACAATAATCTTAGCAAAAGCGAATATGTTAATCTATTTTTCAGATTTGATTAAGAAATATCCTAATTTAACCAAAGAGTTTTCAGATTTATTTAATAAAAGTTTTCTTTTAAAAACCAATTCAATATTAGGAACATTAGTAGATGATGTTAAGGAAGAATATGATTGGATTTTAACTAATCCCCCCTATGTAACTACTGGAAGCAGTAATCTTAAAGACGAAATAGTAAAAAGTAAATTAGAAAGCCACTATAAAATAAATGCTATGGGTGTAGAGGGCTTGTTTGTAGAATGGATTATTCGGGCATTAAAAAAGAATGGAAAGGCATTTATTATAATACCTGATGGAATTTTAAACAGAATACACGACTGGAATTTGAGAAAATTTATCAGAGATGAATGTTTTATAGATGGTATAATCTCTTTGCCAACAAAAACATTTTTCACAACAATTAAAAAAACTTATATTTTAGCAATTACTAAAAAGAATAAAATCTCTGACGTTCAAGATACACCAGTATTTTCATATTTAGTGAGCAATATCGGAGAAAGTTTAGATATTCATAGATTTGAAACCCCAGAAATAAATGATTTAAATGAAGCTGTTAATCTATTCAACCAATTTAAAGGTGCTAAAAAATCATTTAAAACAAATTCTCCGAGATGTAAACTTATACCTATTAATGATTTTAAGCCAGATAGTAATTGGGTAATTGATAGACTTTGGACTAAAGAAGAAAAAGTAAAGCTGGGAATTGTTGAAGAAGAAAATATTGTAAATATTATTGATTTTACTTCTTTACTTGATGAGACAGCAAATAGTCTAAAGGGATTTAAACAAGAAGTAAAATCTCTTGAAGAAGGAAAAGATACTAAATTTGGAACAATAAAAATACCCGATATTTTTGATATAACTCTTGGTAGTGCAAAATATAATCATAAATATTTTTCAGTTCATAAAGGGAAATATCCAGTTTATTCTGGACAAACTAAAAATAATGGAGAAATAGCAAAAATAGATAGTTATGACTATAATGAAGAAGGATTAACTTGGACTATTGATGGCTATGCTGGTAGAGTATTTTATAGAAATGAAAAGTTTAGTTTAACCTGCCATTGTGGATTATTAACTCTTAAGGATGAGTTTAAGAAAAAATTAGACTATGACTTTTTAAAATATCTTTTAGATAATGAATTACCAAATCATTCAGTAGGAGAAGGAAATAAAAGACTTAAAAAAACCCATATTGAAAAAATAAGCATTAAAATACCAATTAACAAAAAAGGAGATTTTGATTTAGATAAACAAAAAGAAATAGCAGGAAAGTATAAACTTATTGAGCAAGTTAAGAACGAACTCAAAAAAGAATTAGACAAAGTTATAGACACTTCCGTTGAGTTTAGTTAATCTTAATTTTTTTACTCTCTCCAGCACCCGTTAACTTAACAATACACGAAAGATAAATAAATTTATCCCTTTCTATTTCAATTTCAAAGGGCTGATAGATTCAAAATTTACTTAATAAGTCGCTGGATATTTTCTATCGCATCAGCAACTTCTTTCCCTTTCTTTGTTAGTTGTATCACCTTTATTCGCCCTCTTTTTTCAAAAGCAACTAACTTAAGGTCTTCTAGCGTCTGTAAAATTTTTACTGCGTGGCTGTAAGTGCAATCCACTTCTTTAGCCAAGATGCTACCGTACCTCATTCTTGTATTCTTCTTCAAAGAAACCAGCATCAAAGCAGGCTTTCTTCGGAAAAAGATATCAAAGTTGTCCTTCATTTTAATGTATATATTCAGATAGTAGTTTGCTTTTAAATCTTTTGGAGTATAGGTATATGGAAAATATATATCGACGACAAAAGAATTAAATAAGGATTTTAATCCGACTTTAAACCTTTTGTATCATAGATATCGCAATATATACGAAAGTTTAAGTGAAAAATTTCTATTTGATTAGATTTATTAATGTAATTTATCTCTTTTTTTTATGGAAAAGAAAACAAAAATTCTTGCAGTAGGAGATATTCATGGGGACACAGGATTAGTGAAGCGCCTCGCTGAAAAAGCAGTAAAAGAAGATGTTGACTTAGTAATCCTTGCTGGTGATTTAACTCTTGCAGATATGTCAACAAAAAATTTAATTGGTCCTTTCATAAAAGCAAAAAAACAAGTTTTGCTTGTGCACGGAAATCACGAGGGCATTGCAACAACAGATTTTTTATCAGAAATGTATCCCGACACAAAAAATATTCATGGATACAGCCTTGTAATAAATGATGTAGGAATTTTCGGGGCAGGAGGAGCAGATTTGGGAATTGATCCGATGAATGAAAAAACTTTCAAAAAAATAATCGGGAAAGCACATAGCAAAATAAAAGATGTTGGTAAAAAAATACTTGTAACCCATATGCATCCTGCAGGAAGCAAATCAGAATTTTCAGGATTTAAGGGAAGCAAGAGCATAAGAGATGCAATAGAAAAATATCAGCCAGATTTTGCAATATTCAGCCATATACACGAAGCTGGCGGAACAGAGGAAAATATTGGAAAAACAAAAGTAATTAATGTTTCAAGAAAAGAAAAAATTTTTGAAATTTAACTAATAATCTCTTCCGCAGACTTTTTTGTATAATTCTCTGTATTTTTTTGCACTTTGTGGGAAAATTGTAAAATAAAAATTGTTTAGCCTGTGAAATTCATAATCTCCGACGCCAAAAACAACTGGCTCAAGAAGAGAATCAAGAGTTTTTTCTATGAATAGTTTATTAGAAATTTTATTTGCTAAAATCCAGGTTATAGTATTTTTTATCGGCAATATTCTTTTCTCAAAAGTTTTCTTGGTAGAATTTAATTCTTCAATACTTTTTTTATAATCCTTGTCAATCATAAATATTATATAGAACGATAAATGTCTCTTAATTGAGCGTGATAATCTTCAGGAAATTTTTCATCTAAATTAACAAGATCAGCATAATCTTTTCCGATAAAACCCACAGGAAGATAATGCCCGCTTCCCCATTGAGGGTGGTCTTTTTGGGGTTTTTTAACAGAAACATGTCCTGTAGATGAAATAGTAAAATCAGATTCAATTAATTTGCTAACCAAAAGTTTTTTCTGTTTTTCATTCAAATTTTCCCTTACAGTTTCTATGTTATCCATGCCCAATCTTTGTATTTTCACTTTATAAGAATTATTATACTAAGTAGCACTCATATAAAAAACTTATAAATCCCCCTTTAATAGTTCAAATATGCGTAAAAAACCCGAAAAATCAAAAGGACAAAAACTGGCAGAGAATTATTTCCCTGTTGATGAAAGAGATGTCAAATATGCAATTGAAAAACCATACAAGCAGCCATTAGATGTTGAACTGGCAACTTCAAAAATAAAAGCCCCCGGCAAAAAAAGTTCAGGAAAAAAATCTATAAGAAAAATAAAGAAAACTGTAAAAAAATATTCCAAAAAAGAAAAAGATTTTGAACCTACAAAAATTAATTTAAAAAAAGAAGGGTATGAATTAATTATAACAGAAAAACCTCAGGCAGCATTGAAAATTTCTGACGCATTAGGAAAATCAAAAAAAGAAAATCTTCATGGAATTCCTTATTACGAATTAAACAGGAACGGGAAAAAAATCGTCGTCGCCTGTGCTGTCGGGCATTTATTTACACTGACACAAATGCAGAAAGGTTCTGGCTATCCTGTCTTTGACATAAAATGGGTGCCAAACTATTTTGTAAAAAAAGCAGATTTCACAAAAAAATATTATGACACATTATTAAGCTTGGTAAAAAATGCAGGAAGTATTACAGTTGCAACAGATTATGATATTGAAGGAGAAGTAATCGGGCTGAATGTTGTAAGATTTATTTGTTCTCAAAAAGATGCAAACAGAATGAAATTCTCGACGCTGACAAAACCAGAATTAAATACTGCTTATGAAAATAAATCTCCAAGTTTAAATTGGGGGCAGGCAATTGCAGGAGAGACAAGGCATTATCTCGATTGGTTTTACGGAATTAATTTGTCAAGAGCCTTGATGAATGCAATAAAAGAAACAGGAAGATTCAAAATAATGTCAATCGGAAGAGTTCAGGGCCCTACATTAAATTTGATTGTTCAAAGAGAAAGAAAAATTCAGGAATTCAAATCTCAACAATATTGGCAGGTTTTCATAAAAGTAACAGACAACAAGAATCAGGTTGAATTAAAATATAACAGGGACATTTTTGAAAAAAAAGAACTTGAACAATTTGAAAACATCGTCGGGAAAACAGCAATTGCTTCAACAAATAAAAAAGAGGAACATCTTCCCCCAAATCCTCCTTTCAATTTAACATCACTTCAGATGGAAGCATATCGTCTTTATGGATTAACTCCGACGAGAACTCTTCAGATTGCACAATCACTTTATTTGGCAGGATTAATTTCTTATCCAAGAACTTCATCACAAAAATTACCAGATTCAATTGGTTATCAGAATATTTTGAAAAAATTAGCAAAACAATTCAGGGCAGAAAAATTAATTACAAGAGACAAGCCAGTAGAAGGAAAAAAATCAGATTCTGCCCATCCGTCGATTTATCCAACAGGTGAAAATGGAACATTAAGCGACGAGGAAGAAAAAATTTACAATTTAATTGTTAAAAGATTTTTATCATTATTTTGTGAAGATGCTGTTGTAGATAATAAAACAATAACAGCTGAAGTTGATAATCGAAAATTTAATACCAGAAGTTCTGAAGTTAGAAAAAAAGCCTGGCTCGAAATTTATCCCTACAAGATAAAAGAAACAGAACTTCCTGATATGAATGGCGAAGTAAAAATAATTGATTCAAGAACAGAAGAAAAAGAAACTCAGCCACCGAAAAGATATTCACCGGCATCAATAGTTTCCGAATTAGAAAAAAGAAATCTTGGGACAAAAGCCACAAGAGCAGCAATTTTGGAAACACTTTATGATAGAGGTTATGTAAAAGAAAAAAGTATTGAAGCAACCCCTCTTGGAATTTCACTTATAGCAACTCTTGAGAAATATTCTCCTGTAATTATCGACGAGGAACTTACAAGAAAATTTGAAAAAGAAATGGATTCAATTGTTGAATTAAAGAAAGATTTTGAAATTAAAGAAAATAAAGTAATTGAAGAAGCTAAAGAGACAATAAGAGAAATATCAAAAGATTTTGAAAAGAATAAGGGAGAAATTGGTAAGGAATTAGTAACAGCAGAAACAAAACAATGGGAACAGGAAAAAGAAACAAATAAGCTAAACATTTGTCCGCAATGCAAAAAAGGAACTCTTTCAATAATGTATTCAAGAAAAACAAGAAGAAGTTTTGTCGCCTGCAATGCATATCCCGAATGCAAAAAAACTTATTCGCTTCCTCCGAACGGGGTAATAAAAAAGACAGACAAGATTTGCGAGTTCTGTGGTTTCCCGATGCTGATGAGATTATCAAAAGGAAAACGTCCCTGGATTTTTTGCTTTAACAGCGAATGCGAATCAAATAAAAAAAGATTAGAAGAATATAATCTAAAAAAACAACAGGAACAAAATGAATCATCCGGATAAAGTTGAAAGTTACAACGGCACTCTTGAAGATTTGGCAAAAGCAATTGGAAATATGTCTTATGATAAAACTGCAGAATTTATAGAAAAATTAGCCGACGATATAGAAAGACAGGCAGATGAAGATTACAAAAGAGGAAGAATAAAATTAGCTTCAAAATTATACAAAACCATATATGAATTGCGAAAAGCAAAAAAAGAAATGAATCTCGCTTGGAAAATTTGCCAGCCTTATATGAAAAAATAATCCGAAAATTTTTAAACTCTTATTTATTCTATAAACAATGCCAAAAGAGATGCACAATTCAATAAAAATAACTTTAATAATTATTGCCGCAGTTGTAGTTCTTTCTTTTGCAGGAATGTTTTTTTATCAGTCAAATTTTTCAACAACGAATACAATTTCAGTAAGTGGGCAGGGAACAGAAAAAGTTACGCCGGATTTGATAACTATTTATTTCAATGTTGATACAAAAGGAGCAACTTCAAAAGAAGCAGATGATGCAAATTCTGTAATCGTTAATAAATTAAAAAATGCAATTATTTCCCTCGGATTTGAGGAATCTGATTTGACTACGCAAAGTTATAATATCTATCCGATTTACAGCACTAGTGGACAACAGATTACAGGTTACACTGCTTCGCATTCATTACTAATAGAATTTTCAATAGATAAAAAAGATGAAATAAGCAGTGTTATCGACGCTGGAACAAGTGCAGGAGCAGGAATAAGTTATATCAATTTTGAACTTTCTCCGACGCTGGAACAGCAATATAAGGCAGAAGCGATAAAGACAGCATCAGAAGATGCAAGAGTAAAAGCAGAAGCAATTGCAAGCGGATTCAATAAAAAACTAGGAAAATTAGTTTCTGTTTCTTTAGATTCTTTCAATTATTATCCAATGAGGGTTTATGATTCAGAAACTGTCTCAGGAGGAGTTTCTTCAGCAGAAAGTGCAAAGACAGCAGTGGCAGGAATAACTCCTTCCTCACAGGATGTTAATGCTTTTGTAACTGCAGTTTATAGATTGAAATAATTAGAACCAATTCCTTAATTTTTTCTGATTCTTTTTTTGATTAAGTAATATGCTTTTTTTCATAATTTCAGAATTATCAAAGTTATATTTTATTTTGCTTATTTTCTTCGCACTTTCTTTTATCTCATTCTCGTCGGAAAATTTCATTTTATTTGCAAGTGATTTTCTCACGCTCTCTCTAACAACCCAAACCCCAAGTCCTGCCCAATATGACGGAGTTTCAATTCTAATCACAAGAACAGAAGCCTGCCGTTTTATTGAATTCAAATATTCTATTATCGGCAGGCGAGAAGCATAATAACCGCCAGCAGTTGCAGAAGCATATTCTTTTCTTCCGTAAAAATTTTCATAGTCAGTTGAAGCCTTGAGTTCTTTTGAAGGATTCCACGAGCTTCCTGGAAAATAAAGTTCGAAAAGTTCATAACTCCACACATCAGGAAAAAGCATAATCAAATACTGATTCCCCAAAAATTCCCCGTAAAATAATTCAGAGTTTTCAATTACAGGAAAATCTTTTATTTTTTTCAAAAGCAATTTTCCAAGAGTGTCATCAGTTGCAGTTATGCTCCACCTCGTAGGAACAAGCCGTTTGTTTTTCTTCAACCCCAAAACACCTACGCTGAGAATCTTGCTTAGAGTATATTCGCTAAAACTGTTCTTGTAAAGAATTTCAAGCCCCTCAGAAGATTTTATTTCATCATTGATTACATAATCAACTTTCTGATGAACCTTCACATTCCCAATAATTTTTGCCTGCTTCAAATTTCCTTTCATTCCATTCGGAGTTAAAACCTTGTCTTTATTTTTATCAAGATTTAATTTATTTTTCAATTCAATTTCAATATCAACAGGCTTTGAAGCAATTGCAATTTCCTGCGCAATTTCAACAAATTTTTTGCTTGTTCCCGAATCATGAACATTTGATTGAAATCTTGAATTAAGCAAATTATTTCTTAATCTTAAAACATCATTAATCTGGAAATTATTTTCAGCCCAATATTTTGCATCGTCGTAAATCCAGGCATTTTCATCTTTTTCCAAAGGACTTAAAATTCCGACATTAACAAGAGGGTATTTCAGTTTGCTTCCAACAAAAACACTTGGAGGAGAATTGCTGTCTAATTTAGAAATATTTCCAAAATCTTTATATCTAAATTTCAGTTCACTTATCTTTTTTATTACCTCAAATTTTATGTTTTCCAATTTAACCTCTTTTAATTACAAAAATCCCTTTTTGAATATGCCCTCATTTCTTATTTCAAATCCTAATTCTTTTTCAGGCAAACTTCTGTGTTTTTTCAAAATTGCTTTTCTTCTTCCTCTTTCATTTTTTAATTCAATTATGCACTTGCTCCAATACTGAAGCAAATCCCCGCCAACAATATTTGTTTCTCGTTCAACTCCATTTTTCCAATCTTCTTCTGATTGATATCCTCGATAAACTTGATTTGTAACAATGACAGGAATATCCTGATTTTTTGAAATTTCTGCAAGAAGTTTCATCTGTCTTGCAACTTCTCTATTTACATCTTTGATTGTATCATCACTGTCTTGTCTGGCATCTCCAAGTTCTAACCTGTAAAGCATCGCCATGCTGTCAACAACAACCAAAGTCACCTGCTCTTTTTTAAGATGGCTATTCAGCGTCGTGAAAAATTTCTTTTGTTCTCCAAAATCAGAAGGTGTTATCAGAAAAATATTTTTCAATATTTCCTCATAATTTTCCCCGACAATCTGTTTAACTCTGTCAGAAGAAAATCCTCCTTCAGTATCAATAAAAATAACCTTGTTCCCTTTTTTTGCCTGACTGCATGCAGCAAGAATTGACATATTTGTTTTCCCGCTTCCAGGACTTCCTGCAATCATCGTGATAATTCCTTTTTCATAACCACCGTAAAGCCATTTGTTCAAATCATAACTTCCCGTAGAAACCTTTTCGACTTTTTCATATTCCATAAAATAGACTAAAATATTCTATTAATAAAAATTGTTATATTAAGAAAAATCACTTGAGTTTTTCGAAGTCTTTTTCAAGCTTGTCCAAATCTTTTGTGATTGCAGAAACAGCGTCGTCAAGAGCTTTTTTAGCGGTTTTATTTTTTGTCTTTACAGACATGATTGGTTTTTTTGTAGGGTGCTCTCTTTTCCAAGCTGCAAAAATCACTCCAGAATCTTTGTTAAGATAAACTCTCAAAATCTCAGCTAATGTAAGGCTTTCAATTTCAAATTCAATTTCATCCTTTCCGGATTTTAGAACATTAATTTCCATTATGCAAAATCTCCTTGATTTTGTATTTGTGCTGAACTTTGTTCTGTCATAATAAGAATTCATAAAAATAGTTTATAAAAGTTGCGTTTTGAATTATTTTTCTTTCTCTTCAAAGTTCTCATCTAAAAATTTCTCATCATCTTGGCTGTATTCCTCTTCCCAGCTGTCAACTGGTTTGAACTCTTCCTCAACCTTTGGTTCCTTTTTCTTGAAAAAAGAAAATAATCCTTTTTGCACTTTATCAATTTTCTTATCCATCTCTTTTAAATCAGCAATCTTTAGATTTTTTGTTGCATTAGAATCAAAAGTTAATTTCTTTTCCGGTTCTTTTTCCATAGTGTTGTCAAAACTAAATTTCTTCGGAACAGAAGTATCAGGGAATCCTGAAGTTCCTTCTTTTCTAAGGCTGACTCCCAAAAAACTTTCAATTTTGTTTATAATTTTGTAATCATTAGCCGGCAGAAATCCCTGTTCAATCATTCTTATTGTTGCATCAGATTCACTTATCCCTTTTGCAAATTCTTCTCTTGTAATTCTTTTTAATCTTTTAACTTGCTGAATCTTCCAGTGAAAATTATCAATCAAGTCAGGATGGTTCTGAATTCCCCTGTTCTTGAATTTCTGGTCTACCAAATCTCTAAGAGTAGTTTCTCGATTTGTTGTCAATTTTTTGCCAAGTCCCGCTCCAACAAGTCTCTCATGAACTGTTCGATGCCTCTGAGCTTCTTTTATCTGATTTTCAGTAGGTTTTTTTATGATAGGAATTCTTTCTATATTCGCACAATCTTCACAAACTTTGACAATTCCTTTGTTAGAAATAGCGTCGTGTAATCTCACCCTATCCCCCGAAACCCCGCACCTAAAACATTCGTCCATAAGAAAATTGAGTTGTATCGCTTTTTTAATATTTATATGATTAATTATACTAGTTGAGATATTTTTCTATAAGTATCTCAATTTAAAAGATTAAGAATATCATCAGCATTCTTAATTTCAGTTAGATAATCTTTTTCATTTACAATAATTGTTATTGAATTATCAATCTTATAAAAAGATTTCAATTTTTTCACAAGTTCATCATTAGACAAGAAATCAAATGAATAAATTAAAACATCTGGATTCTCATTTTTAATATAGTCCAAAATCCTTCCAATTTCTTTAGACTTGCTTAAAAAATTATTCTGGTTTGAATAAAAAAACAGGATAGAATCATAACTAAAATTACATTTATTATTCAGTTCTTTCATTAAAGATAAATGGGAAAGTTCAAGTAGATAATAATATTTTTTCTTGTCTTGGATGCTTTCATCTTCTTTTCCAAGTTTGTTTTCAAGTTGGTCTACAATCAAACCTTGAACATCAATTGAAGAATCAATCTTTTCCAGATGATCTTTATTGCAAATAGAATCATTGAAAAGAATATATCCTGCCTGAGTCTTGTAAAAATCATAAAAAACATTTTCTTGCAGAAAAGAAATTCTTTGAAGTTCAAAATAATTTACTGAATAAGTAAGAAAAAATCCTAGAATAAACAAAATTACAGCCATAATCAAAGCATAAATATATCTTTTTTTATTATCAAAAGCTCTTTTTTCCATAATATTTTTTAATGTTTTAAATTTATATATTTATCTCCAAGATATTTTTTTATTAGTAATTACTTTGATAAATGAAACTATCCACCAATAACAGAATAAAGGGATAAAGAAGAAGAAGAAAAGAAAGATATTTCTTCCAAGATGCTTTATCTTTCCTGTTTTAAGTTCTGCATATTTCAGATATCCAAAAGTAATGATTACTGAAAAAATAAAAAAGACTGAAAGAGGATCAGATAAAAAGCGGAGGATAGAGAGTTCGATAGCATACCAAGATAGATTTAAAGAGCCCAATATCCCAAAATTTATTTTTCCCCAAAAGATAATTTCTCTGTACATATTGGGGATTGAAGTTACAAAGGTTACAAAAGTGATAAAAAGACTGAATAAGATAGTTACCCATCCAATTGGAAGAACAATTACCCCAAGATCTCCAAAGTTTCTTCCAACCATCCAGCGATAATTCCAAAAATTAGTTATTAAACCTGTATACCATCTTATTCTTTGTTTTGAAAGAGTTTTGAATGTTGGAGGGCCCAGAGTATAAATATTTGCAGTATTACAGTTTTCAGTTTTGTATCCCTTAGCTTGGATTCTCATCGCTAATTCAAGGTCTTCAGTGATATTTCCTTCAACATAACCTCCATAGTCATCAAAGAATTTTTTTCTATAACAGGTAAATGCTCCTGGAGCAATATAAATTGCATTAAGTGTAGCAAAAACTTTTCTCAGAAAAATCCCAAGCAGATATTCAATATGTTGCATTCTTCTTAGAACAGTATCTGGGGAATGTATAAGCATTGCAGGAGTTACAGACATGACTTTTTCATCTTTAAAATAACGAGCCATTTTTTTCATACTGTCTTTTGCAACAATCGTATCTGCATCCATAGTAAAGATAATTTCCCCTTTTGCTCTTTTAATCCCAAAGTTTAATGCACTTGCTTTGCCCCCATTCGACTTTGTAAATACTTTTACTTTTTTACTTTCGAATCTTTTAGCAATTTCTAAAGTTTTATCTTTGCTCCCGTCATCAACAAATAGTACTTCAAAATTAGGATAATCGGATTCTAAAATAGACCGTAATGTGGTTTCTGTAGATTCCTCTTCATTCCATGCTGGAATAATTACACTGACAAAAGGCAATTCAGAATCTTCTAATAGCAGAGGTTTTCTTTTTAAAGAAGAAATGAATGTAAGAACATAAAAACTTATAGCAAAAAATCCTATAAAAATTGAAATATAGATTACATACTCTAGTACAATCCACATTTTAATCTTTCTCCATCACTTTGTTTTTTAAATTTTCTCGTGCTTCATTTGAGTTTTCTTGAAAAGTAAAATAATCATAAAAATCTTCAGACAGAGATAATTCATGAGTATGCCCGACTTTTTTCTTTTTTATTAATTCCAAATCTTCAAATTTTTTGATGTGTTCATAAGCCTTGTTTCCTCTTATTTTTATTATCACAGATTGTTTTATTGGCTGCTTGTAGGCAATTATTGCAAGAGTTTCCTGCTCAGCCTTGGAGAATTCAGATTTCCCCCCCGCAAGCTTGTTTATAATATTATGATACGCAGGCTTAACATCCATTTTCCACATTCTATTTTTCTCAATAATTTCAATCGCAGAATCCTCTTTATCATATTTTTCCTGAAGTTTTTCAATAAGCTCCTCAAGAATTATTGGATTCAAATCCGTAAGTGAGATAAGTTCCTGCATATTAAGAAATCTCGCTGCCACAAAAAAAACAGCCTCAAGTTTTTTCAAATCCTCTTTTTCTCGAGCCTCGTCAATTTCTTCCAGAGTTCTGCTTGTCGGGTTCATATATAAGGATAAAGAAAGAATATTTTAAAGGTTTTCCAAATCTATTTCACTTACAGGAAATCGTTGTATAATCTTTTCAACTAATTTTTTCCCATGATTAGATAATTTAAAAAATAGGGGAGTTTCTTTTCCTGTCTGAAAAATTCTGGGGGTTTCAACTAATCCCTTTTCTATTAAAAAATGAGTATAAGCAAATAAATTTTTTCCAGTTGTTAATGAATATTCAGCAAAATCAGAAGAAGGAATTGGCTTTTCTGAGCTGTATAATTTCATTAAAATTTCAAAAAATATTGCATCATGCTTGTAGTAAATAAAATTAACCATAGAGAAATAGTTTATTTAGAGAGTTTAAAAGATTTACGCAGGCGTGACCCAAATTTAAAGGGAAGTTGAATGTTAAGAAACCGATTAGGTGTCTTACACAGGTTGTATCTTGTATCTCAAAATTGCACCGACGCCAGACAGGTTATTGAACTGCTCTCCTTCGGTAGTTTCTGTTGAAACAATTTCAATATTAGAGCCTATATTTTCTGCCAACTCTGCAAATTCTTTCATTGTCTTTTT
>Ga0210057_1005011_pt1 | contig 17230 bp, 18 predicted proteins | sample CryGeyCG2114_010_2_FD_183968 | JGI IMG/M metagenome (GOLD analysis project Ga0210057, IMG submission 183968) | Groundwater microbial communities from aquifer - Crystal Geyser CG10_big_fil_rev_8/21/14_0.10 (SPAdes) (version 2) | ecosystem: Environmental > Aquatic > Deep subsurface > Groundwater ...
CATACAGTTTACGAATTTAAAAAATCGCTCGCTCGATATTTGCCATATTACAATACCGAAAGAATTCATATGGGAATCAATTACCAGACTCCTCTCGAAGTGTTGCGAAGCTCTTGATTATTTAACGGGACTCCCCTTGGGTCTACCAATAGCTTCGCAATATTGTTTTATATTTTAATTACTCTTCAAAATATCGCATAACACTATCATATATGATAGTGTCCGCTTATCTTTCAATAGAAAGATTTTCCCCATCTGATTTAATAAGAATAGTTCCATGATCGTACGTCCCCAAAATTTCTGCTCTGGAATTTTTTAAAAATTCCAAAACTTCCTCATGCGGATGGCCATAGGAATTACCGGCGCCGGCTTGGATAACAGCATACTTAGCGCCGACAGATGAGATAAAAGACTCCGAACTGGAAGTTCGAGAGCCGTGGTGACCGACTTTTAATACATCACTTTTTAAAATCTTTTGGTCCAGAGAAACCAGGTAATCCTCGATTTTAAGAGGAGCATCACCTGTCAGCAAGAAAGTCGTTTCCCCATAATATAGTTTCGCTACAATAGAAGCATCGTTGGAATTCAAACCGGAAACATCTCTGTCCGGGAAAAGAACAATTAGAACAGCTCCTTGGCCTAATTTAACTAGCATCCCCCTTCGGGCAGTAATTCTTTTCGCGGAGGAATGTTCCGACAATATTTCGAGATCATTAAAAACCCGGGTGTCAGCCTTAACACCCGATTCAATAATATAATCAACGGCGAAACGATCGAGAATAGGAATAAAACCACCAACATGATCATTATCCGGATGGGTTTGGAGCATCACTTCAATCTTTCTTTCATTAAAAGACAAAATTTTTGAAAGCTCGCTTAAAGCCGCGCCGCCGGCTCCAGCGTCAATAAGCATTTTATTGCCAGAAGGAGATTTGATAAAAATCGCATCGCCCTGTCCAACATCCAAAAAATAAACCTGAAGTTCGGAAGAATTACTCGCTCGGACAGTGTAAAAGATGAACAAATTGACAAAGAGCAGAAACCCGACAACAGCTGGCTTGAAATATTTGTTTAACATTTACGTCACAAGGTATGTACTAAACACCTAAATGATATAATTAAAATAATATCAAAATTATAATTAGCTTCTAATATTTTATGAACTTCGAAGAACAAAAATTCAATATCCCCGCCCTTAAAGGCATTTCAAAAAAAAGTTTGGAGGAGCATTTGAAACTTTACGCTGGTTACGTTAAGCACACTAATCTTATTCTCGACCACATAAATGAGTTAGCTAAAGACTCGGAGAAATATGCTTATGAATTAGGCGAACTCCAAAGACGATTCGGTTTTGAATTTGACGGCATGAGAAATCATGAATACTATTTTCGTTCTTTCGAAGGTGGCCCGACTCCGCTCGACCCAAAAAGTCCCCTCGAAAAAGCTATCGCGGGAGAATGGGGTTCATTTGATACTTGGCTTTCGAGATTTAAAGCAATAGCGACAACTCGTGGCATCGGCTGGGCTATTCTTTATTTTGATCCAATGACACAGAGACTTTTAAACGCCTGGATTGACGAACAACACCTCGGACATTTAACCGGTCTTTCTCCAATTCTCGCGCTTGATATGTGGGAACATTCTTTTGTCTACGATTACCAACCGAGCGGCAAAAAGCAATATATAGAAGATTTTTTTGAAAATTTGAACTGGAAAGTTATCGAAAAAAATTATTCAATAGCAAATAAATAATTAATGAGATTGGCCGATTGGCTCTTCTTTTTTCTGCTTTCTTTCATCGGTGGCATCGCTCTTCGTTCTTTTTGGGCCGTTCCCTGGCTTTTTTTTGTCAATCTTTTTTTTGTTTTTCTGGCTATCGCCGGATTAAGTTTTTTGATTCATAAAAAACCGCTAAAAATATTTTTGCCGTTGGCTTTCGTGTCATTTTTTTTAGCCCTAGGTATTCTCCGAATGGAATCAGCAATCTTTGCTAAAGATGGACTATCAACTCTCAGGGATAAAAACGAGGTTGCTCTTCTTAATGGAATAATCAGAGGCGAACCGGATTTGAGAAGTGACCATGTCAAATACACTGTGGTCGCCGAAAATTATGATGAAAAAATTTTAGTCAGCGCGCCTCTTTTTCCTAAATTCGGCACGGGAGACAAAATCCAATTAAAAGGAAAACTGGAGAGCCCGGCTGAACTTTCTGATTTTAACTACAAAGATTATCTCTTGAAAGATGGGGTGAGGACTGTTTCCTATTATCCGGAGATTAAATTAATAGAAAATAAAAAATTTAGTTTTTTGGGCGGGATTTTGGAAATCAAAGAAAAATTAAGAGAAACCAATAAAAAAATTTTGCCCTTTCCCCAAAACGAGATTCTCACGGCGATGATCCTCGGTAATGCCCAACTCATACCAGAAAATATCAAAGACGATTTCAGCAAAGTCGGCATAATCCACATTTTGTCGATTTCCGGGATGCATATCTCTATCATCATCGGAGTTCTCGCCGGCATACTTTCGAAATCCGGTTTAAGTCGTTCAACTTTTTTGATTGTCTCAATTTTTTTAATCTTTTATGTGGTTCTAGTCGGTTTGCCTGCTTCCGCCATAAGAGCCGGGATTATGGGTTCGGTTCTTCTTTTGGCCGGGAAAGCCAAGAGAGAGTATTCCGCAGAGAGAGCTTTGACCCTGGCCGCTTTTTTGATGCTCGCTTTAAATCCGATGCTTCTAAGATACGACATCGGCTTCGAGCTTTCTTTTTTAGCGGTCCTGGGCATTATCACGACTACCAGTTTTTTTGAAAAAATCTTAAAATTTTTGAAGTTTGATTGGCTGAAAAAAGCAGCGGCTGTAACTTTAGCTGCTCAAGTTTTTACTTTACCAATCTTGGTTTATGATTTCGGAATATTTTCGACTGTCTCTCCTCTGGCAAATATGTTAGTAGTACCTCTTCTGCCATTTATAATGTTCGGGGGTTTTATAGCAATGCTCGGTGGATTAATTTCTGAATGGCTCGGAATATTTCTGGCATTTCCAACTTATTTGATTATCAAATACACTACATGGCTTAGCGAATTCCTGGCTAATTCTCCTTGGTCTTTCCAGACGATATCCAACTTGCACATTTTTTGGGTAATTTTTTATTATATTCTTCTTTTACCAGTAGCTTTCTGGGTTAAAAAAAATCCTCTGGCTAAATTTAGATTTTCTCCTAAGGTAGACATCTCGAATCAAAAAGGATAAGATTTTTTTAGAATAAAATCAGTAGATTCGTGTGAGTTTACTGTCGCACATTTTAAAACAAAAGGAGGATAACGATGGACTGGATTCTGATTCTCAAAATCATTGGCATCGGCTACAGTTTTTTAGCAGTGTTGAGCGCTCTCTATATTCTCTTCGACTTTTCTTTAGGAGAATACAGAGGTGACCCCAGTTGCGGTTGGTGTCGGTTCCGATTGTTTTTCTACTGCTTCTTTCTCGTACCGATTGTTTACGGTCTAACAGCGCCGCTTCTTTCTTTTTTAAGACTGGTTAGAAATGTTATTCGAAAAATCAGAGAACAGCCTTGCAACTGATCCCCTTGAATCGCAGCGACATTCTCGTAAATCACCAACCGCCAAGCCCGGCGGTTTTTCTTTTCGGGTGCTCTAACCATTACGTACTACCATATATGGTAGTACGTGAATTAAGACTAAAAGTTCTGCCAATTTTTTATTATTTCTTCCTCGTCTTCCGCGCTAAAAGATTTTTTAAATTTGGCTCCGCTTTTGCCCTTGACTCTTTTCTCACATTCTTCCCATGAGTCGTCTATCTTAATCACTTTGTCCACCATGCTTAAATAGGAATAAGCTTTGGTTTTAGAATTGGTCTTCTTTTTCTTAGTTGAATCAGCGCCATTCATCTCAAAAATATTTATTTTATATTTAGAAATCAAACTGGAAAAAAGGTCGGGTTTTCTCCCACCTGCCTGCGCAGGCAGGTCAGCAAATTGAGTCGAAATTTCATCGGCTCTCTCGTTTCCGGTAATTCCTCTGTGGCCGCCTACATAATTCCATTCGATCTTTTTGTTTCTGACTAACTCTAGAATTTGCTCCCAAAGGTCTTTATTCAAAACCGGCTCTTTATTTTTAGTTATCCAATTTCTTTTCTCCCAAGAATAAATCCATTTGGTTATCCCATTTATCAAATAACTGGAATCGGTATAAATAATTATTTTATAGTCATTAGTTTTTAGTTTATAGGAAGATAAAAATTCTAAAGCTTCGATCGCAGCAGTAAGTTCCATGCGATTGTTGGTGGTATTTTCTTCTCGCCCGCCAATCTCAAAAACCTTTTCGTCAATTACAATAACCGCCCCAAATCCGCCGGGGCCTGGATTGCCTCGTGAAGCGCCGTCAGTGAATATTATTATTTCTTTTTTATTCACAGATAGAAACGTCTTTTACTTTTAATCTTAACTGTGTCTTTCTTTGAAAAGAAGATTTCTCCAAATAAGCTTTTAGATTAACCTTATCGCCGGGGTTTAGGGAAGATTTTTTTTTGTCCATAAAAAACCGAGTAGCTTTAACGTTTGAATCAATGAAACTAATTTCGAGGTGTTTGCTTTGCTTGCCGAATTCTCGCAAGGATTCAATCTCTACATTTTCAATAAAAAACAATGGCTTTGGATTGCCGACACCAAAAGGAGAAAGTTGGTCTATCGTTCGAAAAGTCTCCCAGCTGACTTCTCCCAAAAGAAGCTTCTCCTCCGTTTCTGTCTCTAAATCTTTTAAGCTATTGTCCGGGCTCACACCTTCACAAACCGCTTGCATAGCTAGAGACAAAGTATGAATTTTTTCAAACGAAACAGAGAAGCCACCAGCCATTTTGTGACCGCCAAACTCTATAAAATTGTCTTTGATCTTCTCCATAAGAGCAATCATGTTCATCTTTCCATCGGAACGGCAAGACCCTTTTATGATGTTTTCTCCATCACGCCCCCAGAGAAAAACTGGTTTGCCGAAATCTTCCACCAAGCTATTGGCCACCAAGCCGAGAAGAGAAGGCCTCCACTCCGGATTACCGATGACAATAATTTTTTCATTTGCTTGGTTTTTATTTTCACGCAAACGTTTTTTTGCCTCTTTCACTAAAGAAGCGACGATCCCCTTTCTTTCTTCGTTTATTTTATTTAAATGAGAAACTGTTTCTCTAGCTTCAGAAAAATCTTTAGTTGCTAACAAACGGAAAGCATCCTCGGGCCTGTCCATCCTCGAAGCGGCGTTAATTCTCGGAGTAATCATAAAAGTGACATCGTCTTCCGACAAATATTTTTGGTCAATACCCAGGTTTCTGAATAATTCTATAAGACCAGGCCGACGAGATTTTCTTAAAACTTTTAATCCGTAGAAAGATAAAATTCTGTTTTCGCCGACAAGCGGAACCATATCAGAGAGAGTAGCCAGCCCGACCATATCAAGGAACCACTTTTCTTTTCCTTTCTGCCAAGAGAAACTTTTCTCTTCGGAGAGAACTTGAATAAGTTTGAAAACCACAGCCGCCCCGCAAAGAAACGGAAAGGGGTAAGTTGAGTCGGGACGTTTTGGATTTACGACTGCAAAAGCGTCCGACATTTTGCCGTTAGTTTCGTGGTGGTCAGTAACAATAACGTCCATGCCCAAACGACGGGCTAAAGCAATCTGCTCTAGGTCAGCCGTGCCACAATCAATAGTGATAATAAGATTGACTTTTTTTTCAGCAAAACCTTCGACTGCTTCCAAGTGCAAACCGAATCCTTCCATGTGGCGATGAGGAATATAGTTTTCAAAATTACTATAGCCGATTGCTGTGAAAAATTCGTGGAGAATAACCGCTCCGGGAATACCATCAGCGTCATAATCGCTGTAAATTAATATTTTTTCTTTGTCTTTTACGGCTTTAATAATTCTGTCAGCCGCTTTTTGAATATCGTTTAATAAATGGGGGCTATGCAAGTGTTCCTCATAATTCGGATTGAGAAAATTTTCAATTTCCTGATCTTCTAAGAGACCTCTTTGTTCTAAAAGTCTTTTAAGAAGCGGGGAAAAGTTTTTAAACCCATTTTGCGAATCAGTTTCAGTAAAAGAGGTTTCAACCAAAGAGTCTTTCTCCATGGCAAGGATTATAACATGCTATACTTTTTCTCATGGAAAAAAGTTGCATATTTTGCAAAATAGTTAAAAAAGAAATACCGGCTCATATAGTATATGAGGACGAAAATTTCTTGGCTTTTTTGGATATAAATCCGCAAACCCCCGGGCACACTCAGGTCATCCCTAAAAAACATTTTCGTTGGGTCTGGGACCTGCCAAATGTCGGAGAATATTTTGAAGTTGTCGGGAAAATTGCTTTGGCCCAAAGAAAAGCTTTTAAAACTGATTGGGTTATTTCAAAAGTGGTAGGTGATGAAATTCACCATGCCCACGTTTGGGTTTTCCCGGCCAATAATGCCGAAGGCGATAAAAATGATCTGCCTGGAAATGCTAAAAAAATCATCGAAGCACTAATAGAATCAAGAAACTAATCTGATCAGGTGAATTTTTAACGATTTTATTTTATCAAAAAGACCCTTGGTACAATGACAACCTGTCTGCCATAGGCAGAAGTGTCAAAGAATCCAAGGGTCTGATCCCGCTTCGCGGGACAAAGTGATCAAGTACTACTTGCGAACGAGGGCAAACGACCAATCGTCGCCCCAGACGCGGTCGTGGCGGTGCACACGCACGCAGCGCCCGTCGCCCCAGCGATCGAAAGCAGCGAAGCACCATTTGCCTTCCGCGTCCTTCCAATGAGTGGCGTTGGGCTTCTCATCTGCGAAAGCGGGATCTTCTTCGTTGACAGCAGTGAGAGAGAATGGATCGGCAAACGTATAGCCGAGATCGCGAGCCCACTTCTCAAGGTCGTCATCCGTGATGTACCCGCCCCGCTCACTGAGATCGGGCTTGAGGAAGGTGATTTCCGCATCTTCGCCTTTGCCGCGAGGCATCGCTTCGATCACCTTGTCATTGCCGTAGACGTTACGACCGGTGGCCTTGAGTGCTTCCGCTCCCGTACGCGTGCGATTCACCTTCTCGACGGTACGGATGATGAGGTTACTCACGGCTTCCACTCGTCGGCGGATTGCCGCGACAAGCTCGCTCACGAGTTGTTTGCCTTGATCCTTGAGAACCGTTTGCAGAGGCTCACGCTGAAGTTTGGCCTTGCGCAGGCCAGCCGTCAGAATTTCAGAGACCTTGCCGAATTGTTCGTCAGTCGCGATCGCGGATGGGGTCATGGTTTGTGCCACGGCGTCATCCTCCTTTCGTGATCTTAGTTGCTGTTCCCGAAGTGGGACTTAGAGCCTCACCGAAGTGGTGTTTGCTACAGCAGAGAAAGGCTTGAGTTGTTTAAGGCCAAATCTAAGCCGTTTTCTGCTGTAGCAAATGCAAGTAGTGTGTTAAAGAACTGGTGGAAAATCTGTTAATATCATAGCAAATTATATTATTTATGTCAATAGCACGAACGCCCTATGTTATGTTCCGATTACACGAAGGTTAAACCTTCGTGAGATCTTAAATTTAATTCGTGTGAGCAACATTCGTAACGTTGCGCTTCTGCCGTAGGCAGAAGGTTAAACTACATTTTTTCCGGGACTTTGATGCCCAAGAGATCAAGCCCGTTTTTGAGAGTGAGAAAAACTGCTTCAGTCAAAGCAATCCTGTAAGAAGAATTTTTATTTCCCTTATCAACTATTTTTTCCTTGGCATAAAAACTGTTAAAGATTCCGGCCAATTCCAAGAGAAAAGAAAGAATCTGGTGTGGTGAATATTCTTTTGCTGATCTTTCAACTACTCCCGGGAATCTGTATAGAAACTGTTCTATTCCGATCACTTCTTTACCGGTGTTTAGTCCCGGTTCAATTTTTTCTTCCTTGGCTTTTTCCAAAATTGCTTTGGCCCTGACCGCAGTATATTGAAGATATGGTCCAGAATCTCCCTCGAAAGAAAGAGATTTTTCGTAATCAAAAATAATACTTTTGCCCGGTGCTTGTTTGAGAATCGAATACTTGAGAGCAGCTACTGCTATTTGGTCGGCAATTTCTTTCTTATTTTTTATTTCCCTTTCTTTCATTTTATCAACCGCCAAGGCTCGTAGATCATTGAGCAGAGTTTCTCCGCCAATTATATTCCCTGTCCTTGAAGACATTCTTCCCTCGGGAAGGCGCAATCTACCATGAGAGATATGCTCGATCTTTCCTTTTAATTTCGGGAAAATAAATTCCGCCGCTTTCATTACCACTTTATAATATTCGGCTTGTTCGACATCAGTAACAGTAATAGAGCGGTCAAAATCAAAAAAATCTTTTTTTAATTGAATCAATCCCAAATCTTTTGCTTCATAGGTTGGCAGACCTTCGGAATTAATAAAAACTCTGGTGTGAAGACCCGATTTTTCTTTTGAAAAAATTATTGCACCTTCACTTTTCTCAAAGATCCCCACCTTATCGGCGGACAAGTTTTTCTTTAGAAACTTTTCTACCAATTCTTTTCCTATCTTTCCGGCTTCGCTTTCAAAAAAATTATGGTCAAATTTGCTCCCCAATCTGGTATAAATCTCCTCAAAGTGTTTAAGCGATAGCTCGCGACCCTGTTTGTATAATTTGTTAATTTTAGGATCACTTTTTTCGTATATTTTTTTATTTATTTCCGTAATTTCCTTTTTCGCTTCTTCATTTTCTTCATAAGCTTTATCTCCTTCCGCATAAGCTTTCCCTAAATCTGAAATCTGAAATCGAAAATCTGAAATCCTCTTCATCGCCCAAATGGCTTTGGCAACATGAAGGCCGACATCGCCGTGATAAGTAACACGTTTTAATTCCGGTTTTTCCGCTTCAATAATTCTTGAAATCGCCTCGCCGACTATATTGTTGACCAAATGCCCGATATGAAATTCCTTGAAAGGATTGGGCTGGGTGTATTCAATAACTATTTTTTGGCCAAGAAAATTTTCATTTTTGCCCCAATTTTCTTTCTCTTTAAGAATTTGGGTGGTAACATCGGTAAAAAAATTTTTTGAAAGATAAAAGTTTATAAACCCCGGACCAGCCACTTCTATTCGTTCGGCTTCTTTCGGCTGATTTCTTTCTATGTATCGGAATATCTCGCCCGCCAGTTCGCGCGGGTTTTTATTCAACTCTTTTCCATATATTAAGGCCGCGTTTGTCGAATAATCTCCGTTGGCAACGTTGGTCGGATGTTCTAAAATAATACTTTCTGCCTGAACCGAGAGTGATTTAAGGCCTTCTTTTATTAGATTTTTTAGATTTTCTTCGATTTTCATTCCGGTTATCTAATTAAAGCATATCAAAGTAAGGAATATAAGAAAAAGTCCCCGCTTCCACATAAGTGTAGGCGGGGACGAAAGAAGAAACCTTCTCACAACTTGCGATGCTCTCCAGTGTGGAGAACTTGGAATCCGATCAGTTGTCCGCATCCTCTCTCGAAAGATTCACAATAACGGTGGCAGCCCACCTGCAAACATAATCTCCGTTGGACGGCGGCTGGAGACATTTGGCTCCGTCATTGCAGTCATTGTTAGTGCAACCGAAGGTAAGTCGATCTTTACAGTCACACCCCTTCACGAGAAGATAACTTGGATTTCCGATCTCAATCTGAGCCGCCCAAAGCGCCTCACTGCTGCCATCTGCATGCCAGATGTCGATTTCAATGAACGGCTGACCGGCAGCCGAAATATCAATCGTACCTCGGGCGTAGAAGGCATCTTCATCGCTCTCGAAACTAGCCGTGAAGCGAAGTCGCCCCCGGCTGTCCAAAGCCGTCTCAACCTCGGCCTCGTTCCGAAGAGTGTCCCTGAGAAGAAGTTCTTCTCCGCTCCACTCGACAGTGAGACTAGGGAGACAAAAGAGTTCTCCCTCTGGAAGGTAGTCTCTCGCGTCGAAACGATCTGCCGCCTTGGCATTAGTTCCGATGCTAAGAAGAAAAACGCACACCAAGAAAACTGCGGCTGTCATTTGAATCGTCTTCATTTTTCACTCCTTGTTTAGAGGTGAAAGAGTTGGAATCCGCGCCTGTACACTTGGGCGGACGGGAGGTTGGGAGGTAGCCACTTTAGCAACCTCCGGGTAGTCATAAGATATTGTCACCACCAGGTAATTCGCCGCCTTGCCGTAGACCAAGGATGCGCGTTCCTGACGCCAACCGATGAGAAAACCGGATTCACAATCAAGCCAGAACACTTGATGGTAATAAAAGAATCCATCTTCCTCATCGTCTTTGTAGACGGTGCGTTCAACTCGGTAGGCGTCTTTTTCTTCGTCGAATTTCTCCTGGCCGATTAGTTGTCCTTGCGAAATTATTCCCTCAAACGACTGAGCTTGTGAACTCTCACCGAGCCAAGTAAACCAAAGTTCGGCAGAGCTACAAGCGCCGGGAATTTCTGCAAAAAGCGGGTTGGGGAGCGATGGATCTTCGGCGCCGTGGGGGTTATTGGTGACAAATGAATTTTCCCTCACTTTTCCATCAAGCAGAGGATAACAATGCCACTCGTGAAGAGTTGGCATTTCTACTCCAGGAGAAGAACTGGACGGCAGAAGACGTAATTTGGTAAGACCATCCGGATATTTTTCCATTTGGTCTTCTCTCCAAAAAGTTGCTTCAAAGCAGTCTGGCTCCATCTTACTCAGAGCAGTAGCCCTGATGACCACCAAGCTGTCTCTTCGAGAGATGTCGGAGCGGATAGCTTCAATCGCCTTTGTCGGATTACGCTCGCAGTCTTTACCGGTCAAAGAAAGATTGGCATACGTGGCTTCGTAAGAAACAGAGACCTCCAAATAACTAGCCTCTTTTAGAAGCTGTCGAAACTCCTTTGCCAAACTTTCGGCGCTGATCTCTTTGGAAACCGCGAGGCTCGGAGGTACTTGCGAGCGAAGAGGAACAACCCCCGAAAACATCACCAGAAAGATTGCCAGAAGTTCCAACAGGAACGTTTTGTCCTTCATGACGGAGAACTCCTTATGTTATGTGAGAAAGTTGACAAAGAACTGGAACTGTCCTAACTCTATTTTAACTATACATTAAACTCCAAGCTAGGCAAGAAGTTCAACGCCCAGATTTTTTTCTGGATTATCTATATAAAACGACGTTTGGTCGAGCGATTTCTTATATTTTTTTGAAAGGGTCTAAAGCCTATTTTCCTGTGCTGCCGAAACCGCTTTCTCCCCGAGGCGTTTCAGATAGTTCGTCTGATTCATCGATAACCACTCGCTCAAATTTTTGAATTATCATTTGGGCAACCTTGCTTCCTCTTTCCAAAATATATTCTTTCTGGGACAAATTTATTATCCCAACCATTACTTCACCGCGATAACCTGAATCAACTACCCCGCCTAGAGTCTTAAGCCCATGATTTATAGCGAGACCGCTTTTATCCCAAATAAGACCAACGTAACCATCCGGGATTTCAACGGCTATGCCCGTTCTTACAGAAAATTTTTCTCCGGTCTTAAAAATTACTTTTTCTCTGGAGAAAAGATCCAGTCCGGCATCACCGGGGTGAGAATAAATTGGAATTTTAGCGTCTTCGGTCAGACGCTTAACTTTTAAAATCAATTTATTCATTTTTTCCGCAAAATTTTATCTATTTTTTGAGCAATTTTGATCATATCCTTTTCCTTTTTACCCCGTGTAGTTTCGGCAGCAGCGCCCAAACGAATTCCTGAAGGATCAACAGGGCTTCTCTTTTCTCCCGGAATAGTATTTTTATTAACAATAATCCCGGCTTTCTCTAAATTATCACTAGCCTCTTTACCGGAAATCCCTTTTCCGTCCATCCAGGTATCAACTAGAACAAGGTGAGTATCAGTTCCGCCGGAAACAATTCTCCAGCCCAGTTTTTTAAACTCTCCGGCTAATGCTTGAGCATTTTTTATCACCTGTTTCGCATATTTTTTGAATGAAGGAGACGAAGCTTCTTTTAGCGCAACAGCAACTGCCGCAATCTGATTTAAGTGGGGCCCGCCTTGTAACCCCGGGAAAACAGCTTTGTCTATAAGCTTCGGCAAATTACGTTCATCGATTTTAGAAAAAATGAGCGCACTTCTCGGCCCCCTAAGAGTCTTGTGAGTAGTAGTGGTTACAATATCCGTATATTGAAACGGAGATGGTATCGCCTCTCCTGCCACCAGCCCGGCAGTATGAGACATATCAACCATGAGCAACGCTCCACATACATCAGCAATTTCTCTAAATTTTTTAAAATCAATTTTTCTTGGGTACGCAGTAAAGCCAGCCACAATAATATTTGGTTTTTCTTTCTGAGCTATATTTTTAATTGCCTCATAATCAATCTGTTCTGTTTTCGAGTCTACGCCGTATTGGACAGCTCTCCAAAACTTTCCCGTAGCAGAAACTTTGTGACCGTGTGTCAGGTGCCCGCCGTCAGTAAGAGACATGCCCATAATAGTTCCCCCCGGAGGGACGAGCGCTAGATAAACGGCAAGGTTTGCCGGAGAGCCGGAAAGTGGTTGGACATTTACACTCCAAGATTTTGAAGAAAGACCGAAAAGTTTCAACGCGCGCGATTGACACAAGTTTTCTATTTTGTCTGAAATCTCGTTGCCGCCGTAATAACGATGTTCCGAATACCCCTCGGCATATTTATTGGTAAGTTCGGAGCCAAGCGCCTTCAAAACATCATCAGAAACGTAATTTTCCGAAGCGATAAGATTTATTACCTTTTTCTGCCTGGCTTTTTCGGTTTTTATCAGTTTTTCTATTTCTTTGTCTCGCATCGGCAATATGATAGCATGAAAGCAGAAGTTGTCCCTCTCCCTCATTACAGGAAAATACCCATGAACGAAAGAGAGTCAGAAACCTGTGATTGCCCGTGCCATCTCAATAACAATCCCCAAGGCATTACTAGTCCCTGTTCTGAAAAACCGCTCTGCAATTGTGAGGAGTGTGAGACGTGCGGAGAATTTATCAAAAGCGACGCAATGAAACGCCACGAGGCACACTGCGCGAATGACCAAAGAGTTTTCTCAGGATTGCTTGCGGAAAGACTCCAAAGGCATTGATAAGTCCCATCCAAGCATCCTCAAGGATGCTTTTTTGATTAAACTTTTAATTTTTCCTTAACAATCTTAAATACTTCTTCATGAACTTGTTCCGGCGTGAGACAAGTTGCACCTTTGCAACAAGATACCTTCTCCCAATTCTTGTTGGTTTTGGAAAGAAACAAAGCGCTGTCGCGTGAATCATTGAGATGAAGCAAATTATCTTCCGCTACATCTCTTCTGCCTTTGAGATATTTTTTGTTCCTCTGAGAAATTTTATTTTTCAGCCATTTTTTACTAATATCCAATGGAACGTCGAGATAAATGATCAGGTCCGGACGCGGGATTTTAAATACATCATGCTCCATTGTCAGAAGCCAGTTTAAAAAAATCTTTCTTTCAGAGATGGAAGAAATTTTGCCCCCTTGGTGGATTTGATTACTGCTCGTGTAACGATCGGCAACGACTATGTAACCGCTTTTCAACCACTCTTCTATTTCTTTGGCAGACTCAAAACGATCAGCCGCATAAAGAACCGAAGCAATTTTTGGATCTGTTTTGATAAAGTCACCAAATTTACCACTGAGATATTCTCCGACAAGTTTCCCAAAAAAATTATCGTAGTATCTGGGAAAATCAATAACTTTAACTTTGACTTTGCGGTCCTTCAAACGTTTGACTAAGAGAGCTGACTGAATCGCCTTTCCCGAGCCGTCTATTCCGTCAATTACTATCAATTTCCCGCTTTTCCTTGACTTACTCATGACAATATTTTGGTTAGTAAAAGTCGTAATTATTCTATGCTAAAATTTGATTTATGTCTTTCAAAGATACAGCCACGATGAAGCCGGTTGAAGATAGAACGCCGGATAATCAATACCAAAGCCTCCTTAGAGAAATTAAGGAGAAAGGTGTCCAGACCAAAAGCCAGCAAGGAGTTGACGCTTTAACTGTGATAGGCCCTCGCAATTTGCACTTCAAACTAGAGAATGGCTTCCCCATCATTAACGAGCGCAACATGGCGCCAAAAGAATCTGAACGCTTCCCGGTTACAGTCTGGAAACAGGCAATCGGAGAGATTTTTGCATTTATAAACGGCGCGAGACGCCTTTCCGAAATCCAGTCATTTGGTTGCCATTGGTGGGATCCGTGGGCAACAGAAGAAAAATGCAAAAAAAGAGGGTTAGAAACCGGAGATCTCGGACCAGGTTCGTATGGCGCCGCCTTTCACGACTTTCCGACTGCCGAAGGCGAATCATACAATCAATTCAAAGCTATTGTTCAACAGATAAAAGAAAATCCTCACTTAAGAACCCATTTTATTACTCCTTGGGTGCCACAATATACTGCCCGGATCGAAGGCCGGCAACAAAAAGTAACCATCTGTCCTTGCCACGGCTGGATTCACCTTCGAGTTATTGATAACAAACTGACACTCCACATGATCCAGCGATCGGCCGATGTGCCGGTAGGCGTTCCTTCAAATATGGTTCAGTATGCGGCGTTAACAATGGCCATCGCTCATGTAACAGGAACAATTCCTTACGAATATGTTCATAGTTTTTCTGACGCTCATATTTATGTCAACCAACTTTCGGCAGTCGAAACAATGCTGGAGCGCGAACCAAAATCATTAGCCACCATGAAGATAAATACTGAGAAGAAAGACTTGTTTGAATTCCGACACGAAGATTTTGTACTTTCAGATTATAATCCTCATCCAGGTATTAAGGCTATTCCAGTAGCAATATGATTTCTATTTTTGTCGCAGTTTCTGAAAACGGAGTTATAGGAAATAAGGGAGCTCTTCCCTGGAAACTTTCTTCTGACTTGAAACGCTTTTCTGCGCTGACCAATGGTCATCCCGTTATTATGGGCAGAAAAACCTGGGAATCGCTGCCTTCGAATTTCAGACCATTACCCAAAAGAACCAATATCTTAGTTACCCGCAAAGACGATTATCCGGCCGCTGGAGCAAAAGTCGCACCTTCTTTGGAGGAAGCTTTCAAAATAGCCGAAAAATCACCCGGTAACGAGGAAATTTTTATAATCGGCGGAGCAGAAATTTACAAACAGGCTTTTCCTTTTGCTCAAAAAATTTACCTAACAAAAGTAAAAGCGGAAGTTAATGGTGATGCCTATTTCCCGGAAATAAAAAAAACTGAATGGAAAGTAACGGAAGAAATTCATCATCAAAAAGATGATAAAAATGAATTTGATTACACTTTTTTAATATATGAATCCCGTTAGTGATTATGAAGTTAAGAACAAGACACTTTATTCAATTTGGTCAATCGTTTGTATTTTTGTAAAATTAATAATGACCACGGAAATGCTCAAGCATTTCCTATCACTAACAGGATGAAAAACAAACCTGAAAAAAAATTCATAAACATGAACCTCGTTCGGGAAGAAAGCCAGCGCAAAGTAATGGAAGAGATATTACGACAAGGACATTGCCCTTTTTGCCCCGAAAATTTAAATAAATACCACAAGAACCCCATTCTGAAAGAAGGTAAATTTTGGCTTCTCACAGAAAACCAGTGGCCTTATGAAAAAGTAAAACACCAGCTTTTGGCAATTCACAAGAATCATATTGAACATCTGTCAGAAATGACACCGGAAGCCGGTCAGGAATTGATTAAAATGTTCGCCGAAGAAAGCAAGAAAAGAAAAATGGATGGTGGTTTCATAGCGATGCGTTTCGGTTCGTCTGAACATGGAAATTACGGCGCCAGTGTTTTACATCTGCACGCCCATCTTATCCAACCTGACCTAGAAAAACTCAAAAAAGACGAGGCTTGGAAAATTAAATTCGGTCAGCCAAAAAACTATAAGAAAGTTGACAACAAGTAGTCAAAGTTTTATCTTGTCAGAGGAATCCTGATCATTTTAAAACAACACCTCAAAGGAGAAACCCATGGGACCCGGAGTTCCCGATCTCGGCTTGGATGATGAGACTGTCGCTTCTGTTATAAATGGCGCTAGAACTTACAGCCAATTTTTGGATATGGTGGACAAAGCTGGAAATGGAATTTGTCCGTTTTGCCCGGACCATTTTGATGCTAGTAAGAATTGCGTCATAGGCAAACACGGCCACAGAGAAGAAGTATGGCAAGCATGGAGGAATCCTTATCCAATCAACCACTCGAGTCACCATTCCATCATTGCTCCCGCTCGCCATATTACCCATCTCAATGCCATGACAGCAGAAGATTGGGAAAACATGAACTTCCTTATCAGAGAAATCGTTAAGGATTTGCCTGGCGGTTGTGTAGCAATTCGCTTTGGGGACCCGGATCTCAACGCTGGCAGTGTTCGCCATCTTCACGTCAACATAATCGTGCCTGACGGCACAGGCGATGTCCAGGTAACACTGGCCAAAAACCCGCAGAAGCAGGAAGAGGCGAGGTCGAGAGTCCTCGCTTTCGAAAAGCTCCGATCGGCCGGTATCTCGGTAGAAGACGCTCCACAAAGAGCGGCAGAAATCCTCTCTTCTGGAGAGCTGAAAATCGTTGACGATCGTTTGAAGTAAAGACGAACGAGCCCCGAACCAGTTTTTGAAAAATTGGTTCGGGGCTTTTCTTTTATTCTATTCGCCTAGGTCAACAAAAATTATTTCAACTCCTTGGCTTTTTAGAATGCTTTCCTGGTCAAGAATACTGTATCCACCTGAGTAATAAAGCTTATTTATACCAGAATAAGCAATTTGTTTAGCGCAGGGCGGGCAAGGAAAAGTCGAAACAAACATATCGAGACCATCAAGGGCAATACCTTTTTTAGCCGCTTCAGCGATAAGACCGGCCTCTGAATGTAAAACACTGGAATATTCAATTCCTACCCCTTTGTGAAGAGTGTTTCTGGGGTCGCCATGGGCATAAGGAGTGTGTTCCGATGGCACGTGTTTATTATGAGCCATAAGAATAATTTTCCCGTCTTTTATAACAGCAGCGGCGATACGTCTCCACCAGTCTGAACTTTTTTCCGATTCTTTAGAAAGTTTCTCGATAATTTTTTTATCAAATTCTTTCACAGAAATTTTTTGATCTGCCTCCACCGGCTTTTTTTCCATTACTTTGTGCTTATCCCAACGAAGAAAAATATTGTCAAAAGTTATTTTTTTATTGGGAAAATACTTCTGGACGAGCTCTC
>Ga0210057_1005012_pt1 | contig 17229 bp, 14 predicted proteins | sample CryGeyCG2114_010_2_FD_183968 | JGI IMG/M metagenome (GOLD analysis project Ga0210057, IMG submission 183968) | Groundwater microbial communities from aquifer - Crystal Geyser CG10_big_fil_rev_8/21/14_0.10 (SPAdes) (version 2) | ecosystem: Environmental > Aquatic > Deep subsurface > Groundwater ...
AACAACCGGAAAGGTTGAAAGATTATTTCAAACAATGGATAAGGAATTATCCTATTGTGATAATGACTTTGAGATGTTTAGAATGAGGTATAATCATTTCAGACCTCATGCAAGTCTGCATGGGAAAGCCCCAGCAGACATTTATTTTGCATTCGATAAGCTATTTTAGAGGGTTGCGACATATGTCGGTGGATTGCACACTAGGGGGGCTGTGTTAAGTTTACTGGGCTTTTTGTTTTTTCTCATCTGGCATTTTTTCAAAAGCCCCGAATTTCTGACAAACCCCCATTCTTGGTTTTGTCGCAAAATCGAGAGTTGCTTAAATTTTCGGAAATTTCTGCCAAGAAATTTACCGACACTCTTATGATAATTAAAACTACTTAGCAAAAACACCAACTCCAGAAAAATCAATACGCCCCATGCAATACTTTTTTAAACCATTTCAGCCCATTCCCAATATGGCAAACAAAATCCGCCAGCCGATAGTCAGCGTCGTCGGCCACGTCGACCACGGAAAGACTTCAATCCTCGACTGCTTTAGAGGTAGCTCTGTCCAAAAAGGCGAAGCCGGAGGCATAACGCAAAAAATTTCATTCACAAAATTCCCTCTGCAACAAATCAAATCCGCCTGCCCAATCATCGACAAAAAAGGAATAAAACTTGACATCCCGGGCTATCTTTTCATCGACACTCCCGGACACGCCGCATTCACAAATCTCAGAAAACGTGGCGGCTCATTATCAGACCTCGCAATCCTCGTCATCTCCCTGAAAGAAGGAATAAAGCCTCAAACCTCTGAAGTTTTACAAATTCTAAAACAATACAAAACCCCTTTCGTCATAGCATTAAACAAAATAGACACAATCTCTGGGTGGCAAACCCATATCGACAAACCACTAAACGAATCCATCGAAGCCCAATCAATAAACGCAAAACAAGAATTCGACGAAGCCCTCCTAACTTTTCAGGGAGCTCTATCCTCACACGGTTTCAACTCCGACCTTTACTATGAAATCAAAGACTTCACAAAATCCGTCGCACTCGTCCCCTGCTCCGCAAAAACACACGAAGGTATCCCCGAACTTCTCTACGTCCTATGCGGACTTTCACAAGGTTTTCTAAAAGAAAAACTCAAAATCGGAGACACGGCTCGCGGTGTAATTCTCGAAATCAAAAAAACAAAAGCGGGCGGCCAGGTCGAAGCAATTCTCTACGACGGAACACTAAAGCAGGGAGACGAAATAGCAGTTGCATCTTTCAATGAACCAATCATCACAAAAGTCAGAGCAATAGAGGAAGTCGAACCTCTCTGCGAAAAATACAGAAAAACCCCTCTGACCTTGGCCGCGACCGGTTTGCGCTTACACTTGACAAACAAAGAAGGCCTCCTCTCCGGAATGCTCTTCCAAAAAGTAAGCAACGACCTAGAGAAAATCAAAGAATCTTTCAAAAAAGAACTTTCAGGAGTCATACAAACAAACAAAAAAGGAATCATCGTAAAAGCCGACTCCCTCGGGTCGCTCGAAGCACTCCTCTTCTTACTAAAACAGGAAAACATCTCAGTAGTGAAAACCGGAATCGGTTCGGTTAACAAAAAAGACTTAATCTCCGCGAAAGCAAATTTAGAAATCGATCCATTGGATGCAGTAATCGTAGGGTTCAATGTCAAAAAAGAGGAAGGACTTCAGGCAGACAACATAAAAATCATAAATGACGAAGTCGTGTACAAACTGATAGATGAACTGCAACTTTGGCGAAAAAAACAAAAAGAGGAAATAGAACGCTCGCGTCTGCTTTCTCTCGCGACAATCTGCAAACTCGAAGTCCTTCACTCTTATGTTTTCCGAAACCAAAATCCTGCAGTCTTTGGTGTCCGCGTCCTAGCCGGCAAACTTCACTCCGGTTTAAAGCTAATTGACGAAAACGACAGCGAAATTGCCCGCGTTAAGACAATCCAGCATGAAAAAGCAACCGTTCAGGAAGCAACAGAAGGACAGGAAGTCGCAATTTCCCTTCCCGGAACAAACTTCGAGCGAAAACTCGGAGAAATAAACTTCTTGTACGCCGATATAGGAGAAAAACAATTCAAAAATTTCAAAAAAAACAAAGACCTCTTATCTTCAAACGAACTTCGCGTTCTGCAAGAAATCCAGACGATTAAACAAAAGTCCAAAGACAACTGGGGAGCGTAATACAACTACCAAATATTTAAATTCGTTCACTTTTACAATGAAACAACAACAAGTCAAATTCCTGTATCCTCTTTTCATATCTGCTTAAGTGGCACAAAGTTTCCGCACGATTATTAAATAAAAATTCTTAACAACCTGAAAACCGTATGTGGGCTTCTAATGAATAAGCCCGGAACACAACCTGCACAAATAATAATTACAAGATAAAATTCTCAAACTCTCCCATTTCTTCAAATTTATTTAATACTATAACTATTTTTAATTTCCTTCTCTCTCGTGTATCTCTTAGTGATTAAAGCATTTACACGCCGAAAAAACTTATAATTTATTATAAGAATTAATCATGTTGCGATTGATGAATCTAGTAAGATTTCTCTTATCTGATAACATAGATATATGAAGACCAAAAATTTAAAACCCAGAAGCCCCACCTAATAAAATGCCTTCCGCAAAAGCATCAGTAAAAAATATCCTGAATCAATTAGACATAAAAATCAACGGAACAAGAGACTGGGACATTCAAGTCCATGACGAAAAATTCTACTCCCATGTTCTTGCCGGCGGTTCCCTCGCCCTCGGTGAGACTTATATGGATGGCTGGTGGAGTTCAAAAGCACCAGACAGATTCTTAACAAAACTACTTGAAGCCAAGATAGACCAAAAAATTAATAAATTTCACCTCATCCTTCCTGCATTAAAATCAAAACTCCTAAATCTTCAAAAAAAATCCAAAGCATTTCAAATTGGAGAGAAACACTACGACATCGGAAACGACCTTTACAAAAAAATGCTTGACAAAAGAATGATTTACAGCTGCGGATATTGGAAGAACGCAAAAAACCTCGATAAAGCACAAGAAGCTAAACTAGATTTAATCTGCAAAAAAATGCAAATCAAACCCGGAATGAAAATCCTTGACATCGGTTGTGGCTGGGGAGGTTTCCTAAAATTTGCAGCAGAAAAATACAAAATCAGAGGAATTGGAATAACAGTATCAAAAGAACAGGCAAAACTAGCGAAAGAATCTTGCAAAGGTCTTCCCATAAAAATAAAAGTTCAGGACTATCGCGATTTGGATGAAAAATTTGACAGAATAATTTCAGTTGGAATGCTTGAGCACGTTGGTTACAAAAACTACAAAAGATACATAAGAGTTGTGAGCCGCTCTCTCAAACCAGAAGGTCTTTTCCTCCTCCACACAATCGGCTCAGAAAAAACCACTAAAACAAACGAACCATGGTACAACAAATACATTTTCCCAAACTATCACCTACCCTCGCTAAAACAAATAACAGAAGCCACAGAGAACTTTATGATTATTGAAGACATCCACAACTTCGGTCCTGACTATGACAAAACACTAATGGCGTGGTATACAAACTTCACAAAAAACTGGAAAGCACTAAAAGGTAAATACCACGAAAGATTTTACCGTATGTGGGCTTATTACCTCTTAGTTTCTGCCGCCACATTCAGATCCCGCAACAGTCATCTCTGGCAAATCGTGCTGAGCAAGGGAAACAACGGAAAAACTTACAGCTCTATCCGTTAAACTAAGTTCTGTTGCAGAATCGGTAGTTTCCTATTTCCAAAATTCTCTATAAAACTCTGAAAATTTCTTGGCAGAAATTTCCCGACATAACAAGCTATCCCGAAACCTGCCTCCACAAATGCAACAATGTAAGTTAAACTAAAAACTTAAATACCCAATTTCTCATTAAGTAAAATGCCACAGAAAATAAACATAGCAGAAAAAGAAAAAACATGGAAGATTGAAACCGAAGCACCGACCCTATTAGGAAAATCGCTCGGCGACAAAATCAAGGGCTCAGAAATCTCTCCCAACCTAACAAACTACGAATTCGTCATCACGGGCGGCTCAGACAAGTCGGGCATGCCCATGTCAGAAAAAGTAGAAGGAATCGGTCTTAAACGCGTCCTCTTAACAAAAGGCTGGGGAATGCACAAACACCCAAAAAAAGAAGGCAAAAAAAAAGTCCAGACAACAAAAGGTCTCCGTTTAAGAAAAACAGTCAGAGGAAAAACATTATCTGAAGCAACATCACAAATCAATCTCAACACGATAAAAGTCGGAGATAAGCCTTTGAAAGAAGTCTTCCCAGATCAAAACAAAGCAAAAGAATCTGAAGCTTCTGCAAAAGAGAAAGACACCACGGAAAAACAAATGTCAGAAAAGACAAAAGAAAAAACCGAGGAAGACGAAAAAAAAGAATGAATTATCACAAAATGCCAACATCATTTCATCAGTTCTCCGTTCAGCATAATTAATTCTTAGCAAAGAGCCTTGATGAAGTCGGGCTCGGAGCAATAACAAAACCTCAACTTGATTTTCTCTGTCACAAAAACAAAACTAAAACTATCTACCTCCAAATAAATTTAAGTTTTAATTTCCTAAATCCTCCATGAACTCTCGGAAATTTCTGCCAAGAAATTTCCTGACGTTATCACAATAACTATAAAATCTACATATGCAATATCGACTCAAAAAACTTAATGTCCCTATACCAAATCTCTGTCGCAAAATCGTAGTTTCCTAATTTCTAAAATCCTCCATGAACTCTCGGAAACTTGTCGAGGACAAATTTCTCGACATTATCACATAATAATTTTACAAATTATTTTGAGACCTTGCCTCCCACAAATGCGACACCACCTAGAACCAAAACCCTTAAAATACCCTCTTCTCTCCCACAATAATGGAAACTATAAACATAGGCATCTTCGGCCACATAGACCATGGAAAGACAACTTTGCTTCAAAAACTTACTGGCAAGTGGACTGATACGCACTCAGAAGAACTAAAAAGAGGAATCACAATCAAGCTCGGCTACGCCGACACAACTATCTACAAATCTCCCGAAGGAGAATACAACATAACCGGAAAGGGCAAAGCAATCAGGCACGTCTCGTTCATCGACGCGCCTGGGCACGAAATGCTCATGGCGACAACTCTTTCCGGAGCCGCACTCATCGACGCCGCACTATTGGTAATCGCGGCAAACGAAGGCATAAAACCGCAAACAAGAGAACATCTAATGACTCTAAAAGCGAAAAAGGTAGAACAGCTAATCGTAATACAAAACAAAATAGATTTGGTTGACAAAATCCATGCCTTGAAGAACTACAAAGAAATACAAGAATTCCTAAAATCCGATTTCCCAAAAGTAAAAGTCCTCCCGGTCTCCGCGCAACAGAACATCAACATCTCTTCCGTTTTAGAGGAAATAACAGAACTCAAAATCCCAAGCAGAAAACTAAAAGAATCTCCCGTCTTTCTCATAGCAAGAAGTTTTGACATAAACAAGCCCGGAACGACTCCAAAAAATCTCAAAGGTGCTGTCCTCGGTGGTTCGCTGAAACAAGGTCTGCTTCGGACAGGAGACAAAATTGAAATCAAACCGGGAAGAAAAGAAAAAACCGAAGCAGGTACAGTCTTCCATCCAATCAAAACCCGCGTTCTTGCTTTATTCAACGGCTCGGAAAAAGTTGAAGAGCTAACCCCTGGGGGCAGTATGTCAATAGAAACCGAATTGGAAATGTCACAAGGAAAAAACGACTCTCTCGGCGGGAACCTCCTTTCCCACGAAGGTCATCTTCCCTCACCCGAAACAAAAATAAAAATCAAACACACCTTATTTCCTGAAGTTTTCGGACTCGCTGGACACCAAAAAGTAGAAGAAATAAAAAAGACCGAGATACTAATGCTCTCAATCAACACCTCAATAACTGGCGGCTCTGTAGCAGAAGTGACAAAAGACCACATTTCCATAGACCTAAAAGTCCCTACGGTTTTTTTCAAAGGTGACAACCTCGGCATCGCTCGCAATCTCAGCGGACACTGGAGACTTATCGGCTACGGAGAGATTGTCTGAGACAACCACAAAATTGAAAAAATAATTTTATTTATACACAATTGCACATGTGTGTTAGAAAGTCGGGAGTTTTCTCTTGCCAAGATTTTCATAACAAACATTAAAGTATTCAGAAATTTGTCCTCGACAAATTTCTCGACATTATCCCATAAGTATAAATCTAATTTATACAATTTCAACTACCGAAAACTTAAAACATTTCAATTACATTAGTTTTTATACTAATGATCTTAAAAAATGCCAGATAATGAAAAAATTTTGTTAAGAAACAATGTAGTTTTAATAAAGCAGATTAGAAAATCAACTTAGTTCGCATCTGCGGGAGTGGGCGATTTTCTCCTAAATGGTTTTCACCACCGACCGATTTGCGACACTCTCGGAAATCAAAATCCTTATAACCCCACACGCCTAAAACAAACAATGAACCACTCCTTAAAAAATCAAGAAAATCCGATAAAAAAAATACATGGCCCGTCAGTAATATTAGCAGGCGCGGGAACAGGCAAAACCCAAGCAATCCTTGAAAAAACAAAACACCTGATAAGAAACAACCACGCCGAACCCAATAAAATAGTCCTAATCACTTTCTCAAACGAAGCCGCCAATTCTTTACAAACAAGAATCGCCCGCTTCTTGCCACAAAACTCAAAACAGCCGATAATCAAAACCTTTCACGCCTTCTCCGCCGACCTGTTGAGAGAACACAAAAACAAAAACTTCACAATTCTAACTCCTGACGAAGCCAAAGTCGTCCTCCACAGAAACCTAAAAGTCCCGGCAGGCAACTGCCACAAATACGTCGGTTCAATCGGCACAGCCAAAGACCTCGGAATAACAATTTCTAAAATAGAAAGTTTCCTAAACAAAAAACTAGCTCCTCACAAAGACACGAATCTTGAAAAACATCTGGAAAACCTTCAATTCGAATACCAAACCCTCTATCTAAACTCAAACAAAAAAGACAAGCATCTTTTATCCGCAAAAATAAAAGAAATCTCCGACATAATAAGACTCCAAAAATTCATCAAGGCGTGGAAAGCCTACGAAAAACTAAAAGAAATAAAAAACTACCAAGACTACTCCGACCTGAACACCACCGCCCTCGCCCTCCTCAAAGAAAAACCGGAAATCGCTTCAGACTATGAGTATATAATCGTTGACGAATTTCAGGACACAAACAAAATCCAGCTGGACTTGCTAAAATCCCTCGCTGTCAAAAAAAACATCACAGTTGTCGGAGACATGAACCAGTCAATCTACAGATTCAGAGGAGCTTACAACAAAAACCTCGATGAATTCAAAAACTACTATCATATAACAGACAAAGAAATCTTTAACCTCGACAAATCTTACAGGTCTTCAAATAAAATCCTCAACACCGCTTTCAGACTAATCCTAAACAACTATCAGAACCAAAAAGAACAATTCGAAGTGAAAAACGCAAACAACCGCGAAGGCAAAAACATTTCTGTCTTCGAATTAAAAAACTCAAAAGAAGAAGCGAGGAAAGTCTCCGAACTTGTCCAGCAACACATCGAACATGGCGAAACGCCCGAAGAAATCTGTATCATGTTCCGCAACCATAATTACGGACGAGTCCTCAAACGTGCTCTCGAATTCAAAAACATAAAATACACCTCAATAACACGCCCGTCTTTACTCGAACAAAAATCAATCAGGACAATTGTCAGCTATCTTATCATCTTAAACAAGTTAAAAAACCACTCTTCCGGCGGCGAACAGGACTGGTGGGAACTTCTTTACAACTCGCATCTTCAGGAAGAAGACCTAATAAAAATAGGCAGGTTGCTTAAAGACAACAAAAACGCGAAAAACATTTCCGCCAACCTGCTGAACCACCTAACAAGCTCCGGACTTTCAAACGACGGAAACCAAAAAGCAAAAATCCTAATAGAAAGACTCAAACTCATGCTTCCTTCTCTCCAAAAACCACTTAAAGATTTTGTAAAATCTGTCTTCCATTTTTCCGGACTGACAAAAAAAGAATCCGGCAAAGAAATCCTGTTGAACTTAAACAGGTTCTACGATTTAGTTTGCAATCACATCTCGCTCTACGAGCCGGACTTGTCAAGCTTCCTCAATTATTTAGATACCTTAAAAGACTTGAAAATAGAAATACAAAGCCCAGAAGTAGAAGAATCCGGCGTCCGCCTGATGACGCTCCACTCAACAAAAGGTCTGGAATACAACACCGTTATCATAACAAACCTCGTCCAAAAACGCTTCCCAATGGAAAAATACACAAATAACTCTCTAATCCCATCGGAACTCTCCCCGGATTTTTCTGACAACAATTCTAACCAAAATTTGGGCGAACAAAACACCAAACAGGAAAACAAAGACACAACTTTCGAAGCATACGAGCAGGAAAAGAAAAACCAAATGTCTGAAGAAAGAAGACTTTGCTACGTCGCCTTCACACGTGCGAAAAACAATTTAATTTTAACCTACGCAAAAAAATACGGCACAAAAGATTTCTATCCGTCGCAATTTCTTAACGAGATAAACTACAAGCAAAACAAAAATGTAGACTTCTTCAAAGACAACGAAGAGAAATACGAAGAGCCCGAATTGGAAATCTCCCCCGCACCAAACTTCGCAACAATTCTAAACAAACAAAACTTCGAAGAAAACCTAAAACAAATTGTCAATAAACCTCGGGAACAAAAAGAAATAATTTTCTCTCCTTCATCATTACTCTTATTCTCGGAATGCCAAAAAAAATACGAATACAAATATGTTTACAACATGCCTGAAAAAAAGACAGGAAATTGGGAAGCCATCCGTCTCGGAAGTTTCGTCCACAAGGTTCTGGAAGAAGGAGTTAAAAATTCCCTTTCCTCCGAGAAAGAATTTCTTGATTTAGCAAAAGAAATAAAACTAAAACCGGACTGGGAATCGGTCGAGCTTGAGCAGGCAGGGCATTTAATCAAAGTTTTCTACGCGCGCAACAAAGATAAATTTGACAAAAACTCAAAGACGGAACAGCGACTTTCTGCAGAAATAGACGGAATTAAATTCGTTGGTTTCGCCGACAGAATCGACGTCAAACCATCTGGTCTTGAAGTCATAGACTACAAAACCGGCGCCTCCGTAATTCCGACGAAAAACAGAAACTGGCAACTCGGATTCTACGCCCTCGCCGTGCAACAGCAAAACAAGGTGAGAAAAATAACTCTCGACATGCTAAAACATGAGAAACCGCTCGAGTTCACGCTTGACGAAGAAGGCAACGCAAAATCTGAATATGGAAGAATGGAATTCAACCTTCAGGAAGTAAAAGAATCTCTCGTCATAGAAGCCAAAAAAGTTTTAGAAGCTTACAAGTTCGGCTTCAAGCCCTGCCCACTCGAAAAAAACTGCGAATTTTGCGAAGATTATTTTTATAATAATCACTAAAGGATGTAGCGTCACATTTGCAGGAAGCAAAAATTATTATGTGATAATGTCGAAAAATTTCCGAGAGTTTGTAAAGAATTTTGGTAATTAGGCAACTCCCGATTTTGCGACACCGCAGGTAAAGAAAAGTGTTAGAAAGTCAGTAGTTTCTGCCAAGAAATTTCCCGACGTTATCACAATAACTATAAATCTGCTTTGCGCAATGTCAACTCCCAAAAACTTGACGCATCCTCAGTAAACTACACCAACCAAAACACCGACAACATCTTCACACGAAATTTCCTCAACGACAGGCGAATTATCTCCCTTCACAAGAAAGCTACCGTCCTGCAAAACACTAACAACCCGATGAACAATAATGCTTCCATCGGAATTACGATAAGAAACAATATCTCCAACTTCAATCAAACCGCAGTCTGCATCCACAACAATTCCGTTTGAATCTTCATCCAAAATCGGCACCATGCTGTCGGTGGAGTCGTAATTAACAACTCTCGCCCCATCAACTAAAATCAAAACACCTCTCTCCGTAACAAGAATCTCTCTTCCGTCAACATGACTCGGCGGCGCCAAAGCCACACTTTCCGAAGGAGACAAAGCAATCGGTTGGTAAAGCAAAACAAACTGCCCCATAGTAAATCCTCCTCCGAATATCAAAACCGCAATCAAAACCCTTATCAGCAAACCCGATATTCCCATCCATCAACTTCTCATCAAACACTTATATTCTTTTTGTTACGCACAGAACAACAAGAAATAGCGATAACAAGAAACAACTTATTTTTTTACAACAATAATTTTAGTATTTGGCAACTAAGCAACAAACCTCTTCTTCCTCCAAACTCTATAAGCCCAAACCACCAAAATCAAAACAACCAATCCAAGCAAAATCCAAAAGTAAATCGACACGCTCGGCTTCAAAGGCAGTTCAACCGGACAGGAATTAGCACACGGACCTCCGCAGTCAACTCCGCCCTCTCCCTGATTTTGAATTCCGTCAGAACAAGTCGCGCACGGACCGCACGGACCTCCGCAGTCAACTAAAAGTTCGCACGAGTCAGAATGACAATTTTTTATCCCATCAGAGCAGGAAGGATTTTCCGTGAAGTAACAACTCTGCAAAGTGTCCGGCTTTCCTGTTGTTCTATCGCAAGTATTAATCACAGAACAACCTCTAACCTGAAAACCGCAAAAGTCTCCTCTCGCGCCCTGCCCGTCGCACTCCGCCCGAATATCTCTGAAACTATCACCGCTCAGAGCACCTGAAGCCAAGCCATCATCAACATCTCTGCAAACTCTCCAGTTATCGCAACCCCACTGCGGAACACAACTTGGAGTAACACCGCCTCCACCTCCCCCGCCGCCACTACTTGCAGGAGGAGAGGGACAGGAAACTAAATTAACCGTAACATTCCACTGTAAAGATGTGTTCAGCTCGCCGTCTGTAACATCAACTCTAACAGGGTGTTCTCCGGAAACTCCGCAGCCAAAACTAAACTCAAACTCATCAATCAAAGACATATTATCAAATTCTTTAAAGACACTATCAACATACCAATACGCGTCGGGAGTCGTTCCGTCTGGATCTCTCTCACTAACATTAAAGAACAAACTATCCGTGCCACCCGCACTAAAATTCAAATCGAGAGGATAGAAATCAATAATCTCTGGAGGTCTGTTTTCGTCCGTTATCGTCAACTCAAACACATTGCAGGTCGTCTGATTCAAACCGTCCTGTCCGCAATAAGTTAAAATATCCGGATGAATATTCGAAAGAGGTAAAGACTCATCCGTAACGCAAACACTAACGTCAAAAACGCCGACAAGCAAACCGCTCGCGTCAAAATTAACAACACCTAGAGAATCTATTCCGAACAACGCACCGTTAGGATTAAATGAAACATTAAAGTTCAGTCCGCCGAGAGTTTCATCGCCGGACTCGTCATCAGTTACATTAAAATCATGAAAGAATGTGCTGTTATCTCCGTTGTTCCAAACAGTCTGAACTCCAACAGGATTAATTATATTAGGTGGGCTGTTTACCTCAATAACAGTCAAATCCAGACTCTTCCTGTCTGCCAGTGGCTGTTCGCCTGTATCAGATAACGGTGGCTCCAGAGCATTCTCACCAACAGAAATATTCAAAGAATAAACTCCCGGATTTTCATACAAACTTGAGGAAATCATACTGGAATTTAAAATAGTGAGATAAGGAGAGATGTTCTGCTGTGGATTAGTTCCAAGAAAAAATAATCCATAAGCGGGCTCCACGGGCTCAATTCCAAAAAACAAATCCATTTCGTCAATGTCCTTCGCTCCAAAAAACAAAGAGATAAAACTCGGTAAAGAGGAAGTTCCTTCACAGATAAAAAACTCCGGGTCAATTCCTGAAATAATCGGCGCGGAATTATTAACTTGAATGTAAAAGTCAACTCTCTCATCGTCTTCGCGCCCATCAACAGCAAGAGCACTCACATTCAACTCGTTGTCCCACCTCACAGCCGTTAAAGTCGTGTTCGGGACAAAGCCAACATTTGCTATTTCATTCCCGCCAAGTATCGTGGGTCCCGCTCTGACCCTCTCCGGCTCAAACAAAACATACTGCCAAATATCAACAGGTGCATTCGCCGAAACATTCAAATCCAAGTTAAAAAAAGCACCTTTATCAAATTCGTAGGTTATATTCTTAGGGCTATGAACAAAGATTTTAAAAAAAGGCTCAATTATTTCCAGAGAAACACCCGCACTGTCTCCTCCCAAAACGAGTGAAGAAGAATTTATTCCTCCAAGCACAGAAAATAAAACCACCAAAAAAATCACAATCTTTTTCATAGACAAAAAAGTTAACTGATATATAAAAATTTACCCATGACAGAGCTATTTGAAAGTTTCAATCTTAATTCTTCCTTGATACTCTCCTTCTTCAGTTCCAAGAGGCGCAATTAGTTTAAACCTCAACTCCTGTTTCTCCCAAGGTCCCAATGAAAACTCATCCGGCGTGGCGATAATAAAATCCGCGATATTCCTGCTGATAAAAACTTTTATTTTTACCTCCCTGTCTTCATCGTTAATCAGAGTTATGTTTCTAACAGCCCCACCGCCCGGAGACACAGTCCCAAAAGTCAAAGCACTTGAATTCAGATTAAAACCGGAAGTTCCTTTTTTCACATTAAAATAGACATCAACAAAATCGATTTCTTTGGGCAAAACAAAGAGAAGAATCAATGACGCACCAACCAGCAAGATGCTTAAAGCAAATAAAAGATTAACATAAAATCTCCCCCTATTTTCTTTTCCTGCCACGTTTACTCCTTGTTTTTAAAAAATCAATGACTACCCAAACGAAAAATAAGCCGGCTACAATAAGAACAATAATCAATCCAACCAAAACATAATCTGTTTTTCTGATGAAATGAAGGTTGACAATTTTTTCGGTGGTTTTTCCTTCATAGTAAGCAGTCAGTTTTGCCTGAAAAGAGTTTTCTTTTATCAAGCTCGTGTCAAAAAAACCAATGAGCGTTCCTCTTGACCAGGGTTTTAGGTCAATTGAGGAAGTTTGAAAAGTTATGCCCGGATAACCCAAAACTTCCCCCGTAATGAAAACATTTTCTATCGGCTCATTCCAAAAACTTTCCACGCTAATAAGAATAGAATTTATTTTTCCTCTCTCAAATTCCTTTCCGTAATCTGTTATATCTATAAACAGCTCTCCAAGTCTGAAACTATCTTCTGCTCTGACGACTCTTCCATCATGAGTTACCAGAGCAACTGCGGCGTAATTGCCTGAGCCAAGTTTACTGGTGTCAAGCTGAGCACTAATGTCTATAAACTCTCCCGATTCAATGGTATCAGAACCAATCTGCAAAACATCCGCAAGTTTTCCCTTTGGAATATCTACACCATCAGAAGGAGATAAAGAGAAAAAATTAACAATTGGGCTAAGCAGGCTCTCTTCTTGTCTAAAACCTCCCGCCTCATAAATCTCAATTTGAGAGTTGGTGGTTATAGATTCTTCTCCTCTGCTGAAAATTCTAAGATGAAAATTAACGGGGTCTCCCGGATTGGAATCAAAGGCAGAAAAATCAATTTCACCATATCTCCCAGGATAAGGAACAAATATATCAATTACACCTTTAACCTGACCAATTATTCCAACAGTTCCACCGCCAGCGGAGCCCTCTTTCAGAATCTCTCTTGCCCCAATTAGTATCCTATGTTTTCCGGGAGTTGCAACGCTTTGCGGTAAATTCAGAGTTACTTTAACAATTCCCGAACCTAGAATTTGGTCTTTGTCAAGAGAAACGAAATCCGCAAAATCCCCTTCAACAGTTATATCAAATTCTTTAGAAGGGTCGTCATTCCAAAAATTAAAATCAAAATTTTTTTTCAAGCCCGGTTCAAAGTTTATGTCATAACCTCCAGGGCTAACTCCATTAAGCGCGCTAACTCCAACGCTAAAGAATAGCAAAACAAAAAATACGCAGATAAATAAAAAATTTCTTTGCTTCATACAAAAGAAAATAGAGAAGAACATTTTTATAACTTTCCAAAGAACAGGTGCTTAAACTTTTGTGCCTGTAGCTACTATGGTTGCAGTTCTCGTTCCGCTAAGGGCATCATTCGGAATAAAAATCTTTGTATGGATTTCCAGCTGGTCCGAGTTTGCACCACCATCATCCCACTCAAAAACACCACACGCAGAAACAGTCGGACTTACCAATACAGATTTATACACTCCAAAGTCAATGCCTGGAGTAGTGCACGCAGTTCCAGGTTCCGAAGCGTCCTCAACAACTTTCATTTCAAAAACTGGATTTGTTCCTCCGATAAAATTAGCAGCATTGCTACCCACGTTCAGAGCGGCAAGTTCAAGAGAAACCTTCTCGTTTCCCTCATTAACAAGAATAAATCCTCCCGTCAATCCATCCCCGGTAGCTAACCTATCCCACGTTCCTGCTAATGCTCCCTCAACAGGAATAGTGCTTTCATTTGTGTCCAAAGTAGCTCCCAGCTGCCCAACATTAACAAACCCGGGACCCCAATTAACAGTAGAAATTGTGAAAGTAATGACCACATTTGAAGCTATTTCAACCGAAGTTGTGGCTTGATCCGTATCAACCTGATAACCTGTAAATTTGGGAACTAAAACAAGCAGGAATCCTATAATGGAGATTATTGCTACAACAATAGCCAAAGTTAATAAAGTATTGTCTGAATTTTTTCTCGCCATTATCCGCCTCCCGGAGGTAAAATAGTTACTCCGACTCCAGCGCTTCCGCCTTGAGCACTACCAGCACTTTGCGCCCCGAAACCTCCCTGGATAAAGCCTAAATTACTTACACTGAGAAAGATAGTAATTCCTGAAAAAACAATTGCCAAAATCAAAAGAACCACCACGACTTTTCTTGTATCCACCTTACCACACTCTCACGCTATAGAAACAGCATTTTTCTTTATAAATCTTTCTGACTTCCATCAAATATATCAAACCAACTAATCCGGAGTTAAAACAATACCTCCAAGCAACGCATCGCCGTCGTAAATATCAACATTCAGTTTCTCATCTCCGGAATTGATAATTTCATAAACTGCCCCGTTCTTCCTCAACTTCAACTCAACAGAATTTTTAATCGTCAACTTCCGCACTTCGCCAACGGCTCCGTCAAAAGTTTTCCAATAATAAACTCCCGGCTCAAAACTTACGCTAAGACCATCTTCAACAGCAATCTCCCTCGGAGAATTAAATTTAGGATTGTCATCAATTAAAACCTTCTCGCCCGGAAAGCTAAACAAGACTTTTGTCTCCAAACCGCCGGAATCAGCGTCGGAATAAATCAGCAAGGGTTTTGCGTAACCGAAGGCCACAATAAGCCCAATCAACGTCGCCACTATCACAATCATATCAACCACCCCAACTTTTTTGTTCATCCGCCCCACCTTTCTAAACTGCCAAAACCTTTCAGAGACTCAAACTTCTCATGCAACAAATCAACGTTTTTCTCGCACACAAAATCGTGATGCCTGAAACCTCCACCGAAACTTTTTGGAATGTGCATCAGCTCGTGAATTATCACTTTGTCCTGTTCTTTTCTGTTCATTCGGTCAAATCTTTCCAGAAACTCAATCGCGTAAAACGCTTTCATTTTCATCGCGTTCTGCATCAGCTTCCCGAGAGCATGACATCTCGCGATAGTTCCTCTCGAAGAAGAACCGAAGCTCCTTAAACACTCAACGCGCGACAAATCAATATGCTTCATTCCCAAAACCTGCACTACCTCATCCATCCTCTTCTTCAAATCAGGTGCATCCGTATACTTCAGCACCCCATTCTTCTTAACCATCCACTAAAGAAAACTTAAAGGTTTATAATTATTATCAAACAAAGTTTTGTCGCAAAATCGGGAGTTGCCTAATTTCTAAAATTCCGGAAGATAGTTGCTATAAGTTCTCGACATTAGCACATAATAATTTTACAAATTATTTTGAGACCTTGCCTCCCGCAAATGCGACACCGCCATCAAACAAAAATCCTACAAAATCTCAACAATCTTCTTCCTTCCCTTCAAGGTCTTAATCTTAATATCTTTTGTGGAAACGCCAAACTTCTTAGCCAACAATCTAACAACCTTGGCATTTGCCTTGCCATCTCGTGCAAACTCCCTGACCTCAACTAAATAACCCTCTCCCGCTTTGGAAACAAAATCCCGCGAAGCTCCCGGCTTCACTCTAATTCTGATTATCATCGCCCGCTCAAATTTATTCCCTTATAATCAATATCAAAAGGTAAAATTCTCATTCCCTTTCTCTGCTTCGCCAACTCTTTTATCATTCGTATAAAAGTCCTTTTCTTCTCCGGTTTGATGTAAAACAACATACATCCTCCTCCTCCAGCTCCCGTCGCCCGTGCCGCCAAATAGCAATCGTTGCAAATCCCAACAAGCTTTTCCATTGACGCAGACTCCATATCCTTGTGCAGAGTCTTCTGCAACATCCATGTCTCGTTCATTAGCTCAGCCATCCTGCTCTCGTTCGCAAAATCTTTATACATCTCTTTCGCAATCACACTCATTCTCTTTATCTGATAAATTCTTTTGATGTAATTCCCGTTCTCAAAAACCTTTTCGTGAACATTTGAAGACAAGTGCCTGTCGCCCGTGAAAACCAAAACCGCCCGCCTACAAAAATGTTCTGCCTTGTTCTTCGAAACCGGAAACCTCTTTATTGAACCATCTTTCCTAAACTCCCAAAAATTAACTCCTCCAAAAATTGCCGCCGCCTGATCCTGAAATCCTGCCCTCTGCCCGACGATAGCGTTTTCAAATGTATTAACTCTTTTTATCAACTCAACCTTGTTTTTTATTAGTGAAGGATTTGAAGCAACTAAATAAACTGCTCTTAGAGCCCCGCTCGTCCCCAGCCCGGAATTAGATGGAACTTTTTCCAAAGAAGTCGTCAGCTTTCCTTTGTCAAGAATTCCGTTTACTCTAAGATTTATCGCCGCATTCAAAACCGCCCCGCCGAAATCGCTTCTAAACGGGTCGGCGTCGCTCCAGCCAGCCGAAATATCAATTCTCACCGGCGCCGTTACTTTTATCATTAATTCACCTCTGGATAAACAAACTCTCTTGTTTTTTAATTCTATCTGAAATATGAACCGCCACTCTGTTTAGGCAATATTTCAAAACCCCAAATTTTTTCTCGCTCCCGCCAAAGCCCCAATCACC
>Ga0210057_1005013_pt1 | contig 17224 bp, 14 predicted proteins | sample CryGeyCG2114_010_2_FD_183968 | JGI IMG/M metagenome (GOLD analysis project Ga0210057, IMG submission 183968) | Groundwater microbial communities from aquifer - Crystal Geyser CG10_big_fil_rev_8/21/14_0.10 (SPAdes) (version 2) | ecosystem: Environmental > Aquatic > Deep subsurface > Groundwater ...
AGAGCATGCAATTACCGAGCTACAAAGTAGGCTAGGAGTTAAAAAGGAATTCAGCATTGGAATTGGTGATGGGCATAATGATGTTCACATATTCAGCTCAGTAGGTATTAAAGTTGCGATGGGTAATGCAGTTGAGGATCTGAAGAAGGTTTCAGATATAGTAATTGGAGATGTTAAAAATGAAGGTCTTGCAGAATATTTTGAACAATTAATGTGATTGTATATTTTCAACAATGTGATTTTCTGGAGCGGGTAAGGGGAATCGAACCCCTCTTTCATCCTTGGGAAGGACGTGTACTACCGATGTACTATACCCGCGATGTGTTACTATAAATCTAGAGGAGATTTTACTATGAAAATCAAAAACATTCACGCATATGAGATTTTGGCTTCTGGTGGCTACCCCACAATCGAATGTCAGGTTGAGCTCGTTGATGGCACCGTCGGTATTACCTCCGTCCCCTATGGAGTTTCGGCTGGGAGTTATGAAGCAACGGTTCTGGTGGATGGGGATTCTAGTCGTTGGAATGGCAGGGGTATGTTAAATGCTATAGCCAATATCAAAACTAAAATTACCCCCGAGATCATCGGTCAGGACGGATATGACCAGCGCAAAATTGACAAGATCATGATCAATCTCGATGGCACACCAAACAAAGCCAACTTGGGTGGCAACGCCATCCTTGCAGTCTCTCTCGCAGTAGCGCGTGCCTCCGCAAAATCCAAAAACCTCGAACTTTATCAGTATATTATTGATACTTTTGACACAGGTGCAGATCTCACACAGCTACCTCAGCCAATGACTGTAGTGATCGAAGGAGGCAAGCACGCAGATCATACGACAGATTTACAAGAATTCTGTCTTACAGCTACGCGTCATGCTACCGTAGCAGAAAATGTTCGTATGATTATGGAGACATATCATCAACTAGAGACAGTGCTACATGAAAATAATTTTTCTACAAATGTTGGGCACGAAGGCGCCTTTGCACCAAGTGGTATCAAAAGTAACGAAGCCCCTCTTACCTTTATGCTCGAGGCGATAAAGCGTGCAGGTTACACTGCAGGCAAAGATCTCGGCTTCTCCATCGACGCCGCCGCCAATGAATTTTACGAACACGGAATATACAATTTAAATCTGGAAAAAAAGGCATTAAGAGCCGAGCAACTCATCCAATATTATCAAACATGGCTGGAAAGATATCCCATTATCACGCTCGAAGATTTGCTTGCAGAAGATGATTGGGACAACTGGCCCAAGCTAAAGATGGTTGCGGACAAATATCAGACACCATTAATAGGTGATGATCTGACTGTCACCAATATACTTCGTCTCCAAAAAGCCATAGATTTGCAAGCCATTTCTGCTATTTTAATTAAAGTCAATCAAATCGGGACACTTTCTGAAACTATTGATTGCGGTATGTTAGCCAAGAAAAACAATTTAATGACTGTCACTTCTCACAGGGGAGGAGGGGAAACAAATGATACGGCTATGATTGACGTCGCTGTAGCAGTTGGTTCTACTTATATCAAAGTAGGTCCAACTCGTGGTGAACGCGTCTCTAAATATAATCGACTCATGGCTATCGAGCAAGCTTTAAGACCAGCCCAATCTCTATGTAATTAGCGTGTTTTAGATCGATATTATTATCTTTGGCAATATCGACCCATTTATATCCATCGCCATATGCGCGGACTGCAATGCTCCAGAGATAATCACCTTTTATCACGGTATAGCTATTTCCCGTTATTGCGTCTTTGTCCGCAACTTGTATATTTTTTACCACTTCTTTAATAGCGACTTTGGGCAAGTTTAGCTCTTGTCCAATTTCTATCTTTCCAGCGTTAATTAATTTGTTTTCCTTTGCTATATCTACCCAGTTATACCCAGATCCATATGCTTTTTCTGCTATTTTCCAAAGACTATCGCCTTTAGTAACTGTAACTTTATCAGCCAAATTTAAGGGATATTTTTTGCCATCCTCTTTGGTCTCCACAGATACATTACCAACTTTCTCTGTAGCAATTTCCGTTTTTTCTGCCTCTGTAGTTATTGTAGGTTTGTTGACGCTATACATCCGCATGATAAGTATTCCGATCAGTAGCACTGTCACTACTCCAAAAATCATCGACAACATTGATTCATTGAGCTTTATAGTTTTCAGTAACTGCTTAAGTTTAGTTTCCATAAACCTTATCCTCCTGGGCAGGAAAATAATTATCTTAGATTAAGATAGCAAATCTTTATGGGTTGTGTCAACGTGATCAAACTAGACTATTATGCGAGGCTGAGGGGATTCGGACCCCTGATCTTCTCCGTGACAGGGAGACGCGTTAACCAACTGCGCTACAGCCCCTTGCAAACATACATTTTATCATAAATTTGCTATACTGTGCCTGTATACAAAAACATTAGGAGGGTCCGTTATGAACACATCAACTATACTTGTTATCCTGGCAGTAGGCGTAGGCTTATATCTGGTCTCGCTGTACAACTTCTTCCAGACAGCGTTAACCAGGATCAAAGCCAGCATTCAAGAAATTGGTAATCAACTCAAGCGTCAAGCAAATTTAATCCCAAATTTGGAAGCTAGTGTCAAAGGTTACCTCACTCACGAAAAATCTATTTTAACTATGCTCGCAGATGCCCGCAAGGCAGTCGCAGGTGCCGCCGGATCTAGCGATCTTAATCAGCAATCCAAAGCTGCGGGGATTATGGGTGACCTCCTCCCACGCTTAGCAGTGATTGTCGAGTCCAACCCCGAGCTCAAAGGCAATACTACTGTTATGACTCTCATGGAAGAACTCCGTGATACCGCTGACAAGGTCATGTATAGCAGACGTACTTTGATCGATCTCTCCGCAGACTACAACGTTAAAGTAGTCACTTTCCCCAGCAACTTAATAGCAAATATGTTTGGATTCAAAGAACAAGCAGGGCTCAAAGTAGAGGGTATGGACTCAGCCACTAGCGTGACCGCTGCAGAAACCAAGTCACCGAAGATCAGTTTATAATATGTTAAACATTTACGAACAAATAGACGCCAATAAGCGTCGTAGTTTCTGGGTGATTACCTTGTTTATCGCCTTTGTCTCGGCCTTTGGTTATTTTTTCTCCTATCTCTACGGTTACGATTGGACGTTCCTTATTTTTGCCCTCCTCATATCTGGGGTAGGGGCGTGGATTAGTTATTATAATTCTGACTCAATCGCATTAAGTTTAGCAAAAGCTGAGCCAGTTACGCGCAAAACATTTCCACAATACATAAACATTGTAGAAAATCTAGCTCATGTTGCCCAAATACCTACTCCCAAAACGTATATTATTCCTAGCGCTGCTTTAAACGCCTTTGCCACAGGGAGAGATCCAGAGCACGGGGCAATCTGTCTCACTCAGGGTTTACTCGACAAAATGACAAGGACTGAGGTAGAAGGAGTCGTTGCTCACGAACTTTCCCACATCAGGAATTACGATACGAGGCTAATGACGGTAGTCGCCATTCTAGTCGGCTCAATTGCTATGGTTATGAACTGGAGCTGGCGCATGAGTATGTTTGGTGGGAGTCGTCGTAGGTCAAACAGTAATGACAATGGCGGTAACGCCATAATCATGGTCATCGGGATTATTCTAATTATTCTGGCGCCAATTATCGCCCAGCTTATCCAACTAGCGATATCTAGGAGGCGTGAGTTCTATGCCGACGCAGCAGCTGCAATGCTTACCAGACAGCCATCAGGACTCATTAGTGCGCTCAAGAAAATAGCTTCCAGTGAAGATATTGTGTTAGAGAGCGCCAACACTGCTACAGCACATCTATATATTGATGATCCAATGACAGTAGAGACTCATGGATCTTGGATAACCAAAATGTTTAGTACTCATCCTCCCATCGCCGACCGCATCAAGGCTCTTAAGGGTACTTCCTGACATCGCACTCTCTATCTGCTAAACTATATGCCAAGGAGCTTTTCATATGACTAACAACCAAATAACTAATCAGGACGTTCAGCACCTTGCCAAACTCGTTAGTCTCCCCCTCACCGACGATCGCCTCAACAAATTAGTCGACCAGATCACGACCACCTTCGAATATATCAACACTCTCCAAGCTATCGACACCGACAGTACCCAAGAAACCAACCAGGTTACGGGACTAGAGAATATTATGCGAGAAGACGTCGTAGAGGAGAGTCGGATGCTCTCCCAGAATCAGGCTCTCCAGAACGCCAAACACACTCACAATGGCTATTTCCTAGTACCAGCTATCTTAGAATAAACTCTATGCTACTTGATCTCTCTCTCCAAAAACTACTAGCAGGTTATCGAGACAACTCAATTGACCCCGTAGAGGTTATTAGAGAGGCTTATCACAATATCGAGAATCATAGTCAGGAGCTCAATACTCTCATTACCGTTCGCGACCAAGCCGAGACGCTAGCTTATCTAAAAACTCTCAACAAAACTCTCCCTCTCTATGGCTTGCCCTACGTCCTCAAAGACAGCTACGCCACTACTGAGCTTCGTACTACCAGTGCCTCCAAGATTCTCGATGACTACCTCTCCCTCTACGACGCCACTGTTCATCGCAAGCTCAAAGATGCCGGCGCCATCCTCATTGCGAAAGGAAATCAGGACGCCTGGGGCCATGGGGCTAGTACCGAAAACTCAGATTACGGGATGGGCAAAAACCCCTGGGATCCAACTCGCGTAGTGGGAGGCTCCTCCGGGGGTCCCGCCGCGGCAGTTATAACCCGAATGTGTGCTTTTGCAATCGGCGAAGACACGGGTGGCAGTATTCGTAACCCAGCTGCCTGGAATAATATCAGCGGTCTCCGCGTGACTTATGGAAGAGTCAGTCGTTATGGTTGTATCTCCTACGCTTCCTCGATGGATACGGTTGGACCATTTGCCAAATCAGTCGAGGATCTTGCTCTGGTTCTCTCCGTGATCGCAGGTGTCGATAAGTATGACGCCACTACCTCTCCCAAGCCGGTTGATGATTACCTTGCGAGCCTCGCAACCTCACCTGTCAAACTAAGAATCGGGATTGCCCCTGAGATGTTCGCAGATCGCCTTGACTCAGAGATCGCCACCAATACCAAGGACTTTGCTGACAAATTAGCCAGTCTTGGGCACGAATTAGTCGACATTTCTCTCCCTGTCGCTAAGATGTCTCTCGCCACCTACTACATCCTCGCTCCGTCTGAGACTAGCTCCAATCTAGGCAGATACGACGGGATCAGGTACGGCGGGACTCGCGCTCTATTTACTCAAGAGTCGATGCGTCGGATCATGATGGGTAGCTACGAGCTCTCATCGGGCTACTACGACGCCTACTACCGTAAAGCCCTCAAGATCCGTACTCTCCTCCTCCAAACTTTCCAGGATGCTTTTAGTAAGTGCGATGTCATCCTTCTCCCTGAGAATCCGGTTATGCCTCCTTTGCTAGGAGATCTTATCGGTGATCCGCTCGCCAACATGCTAGCTGACCTCTACAACACTCCCGTCAGTCTGGTCGGCTCTCCCTCTCTCGTGATCCCAAGTGGCTTCCATAAGAATGGTTTACCCATAGGGGTCCAGCTAGTTGGTCCCAAGTTCTCAGAGTCACTTCTCTTGGCACTCGGCCACCAATATCAGCAGAATACCGCTTGGCATACCAGGAGTCCCCAACTATGACCTATCAACTAATCTGTGGCGCTGAGATCCATGTCGAGCTCAAGACGAAAAGTAAGATGTTTTGTGGCTGCAAAAATGACCCTTTTCACGCAGCTAAACCCAATATTTACACGTGTCCTGTCTGCCTGGGTATGCCAGGCGCCCTCCCCGTACCCAACAAACAAGCCATCGAAGATTGTATCCTGATTGGACTCGCCCTGGGCTGCAAGATTGCCAAGGTCTCCAAATTCGACCGCAAGCATTATTTTTATCCTGACCTCCCCAAGGGCTACCAGATTTCTCAGTATGACGAACCCTTTTGTTTCGAAGGATTAGTTAAAACTAGTTTTGGTCCAGTCCGCATCACTCGGGTTCACATGGAAGAAGATACCGCCAAGATGCATCATGAGACGGTAGACGGTAAGAAGGTTTCCCTAATCGACTTTAATCGTTCCTCCGTGCCTCTTGTAGAAATAGTCACCGAACCAGATATCAAAAGTCCCGAACAAGCCAAAGAATTTCTTAAAAAAGTTCGAGATATTATCCGTACACTAGGAGTTGCCGATTGCGACATGGAAAAGGGTGGAATGCGCCTAGAAGCCAATATCTCTTTGTCTAGAGACCTGTCTGCACAAGCAGGTGGTAACTTACCTAACTACAAAGTTGAAGTCAAAAATATTAATTCGTTCAGGTTTTTTGCAAACGCACTTACTACCGAATTTGCGAGGCATTCCGAGATTTTGGATCGAGGCGAGGTTCCCGTTCAGGAAACAAGGGGTTACCGCTCAGATACGAGTACAACGGTCTCGCAAAGAGTCAAAGAAGATGCAGCAGACTATCGTTATTTCCCCGATCCAGATATCCCTCCAATCGTTATTTCTAATGCTTGGCTTACAAAGATTAAATCACGCTTACCAGAGCTCCCAACCTCAAAGATAGAGTATTTAATCGCTTTAGGAGTCGTTGAAAGTACTGCCAAAATAATTGTTGCTAACCAGGTAATGATGGAATATCTTGATCAAGTGAAAACACTAGATCCAAAAATGGTTTCGCAAGCCGCCAAAGATCTCGTCAATAAGAAAGTTGATTATCAAAAACTCAGTCCGGAAGAATATCTCAAAACCAAATCTGTAAGCAAAATCACCGACAAGTCTATTCTCAGACCAATCATCGAAAAAATACTCTCAGACAATCCCATCGCGGTAGCAGATTACAAAGCCGGTAAACAAAACGCGTTCGGTTTCTTTGTCGGCGCTGTTATAAAAGCCACCTCAGGCCAGGCTGACCCAAAAACCGTTCACAATATATTAACTGCTAGTTTATCGATATGATTGATTTTACCCATCTCCACGTCCACACCCAGTACTCCCTTCTCGATGGTCTTTGTAAAGATGAGGATCTAGTCACCGCGTGCAAAAACTATGGTATGGACGCCCTCGCCATCACCGATCATGGAGCCATGTATGGCACCATTCACTTCTACAATACCATCCGCAATGCCGGGATCAAGCCCATTATCGGTATGGAAGCCTATTACACAGCTGGTAATCGCAGTGACAAGTCTCGTGAGTTCAAAACCAATCATTTATTATTATTAGCCAAAAATCTCACAGGGTACAAAAACTTAATTCAGCTCACTTCTATCGCCCACCTAGAAGGTTTTTACTACAAACCTCGCATAGACTGGGAAACTTTGGTCGCTCACCGCGAAGGACTTATCACTACCTCTAGTTGTTTACGAGGAGAAATCCCCCAATATCTTCTCAAAGGAGAAATTGACAAGGCCGAACTTAGACTCAAAGACTTTTTAAACCTCTTTGGTAATGACTATTACCTTGAGTTACAGCGTCATGATGGTCTAGAAAAAGACCTAGTGCCTCTAAACAAAGAGTTATTAAAACTATCTCGCAAATTTGGCGTCCCCATCATCGCTACAAATGATATCCATTACGTTCGGCAAGACGATGCGCGAGCCCAAGATGCACTCCTTGCTATCCAGACACGTACCACTCTAGACGACAAAAATCGTTTTACTATGTCTGAGTCTCAAACGTACTACTTCAAATCCAAAGAAGAAATGTCAGATCTTTTTGCCGACTTACCAGAAGCTATCAGCAATACCAGGAAAATTGTGGACAAATGTGATCTCACAATACCGACAGGCAAAATGATTTATCCCAAGTTTTCTGTACCAGATGGCATGACCCCAGAGACATTCCTCCAAAAGATGGTCTACGACAAAGTCAAGGCTCGCTACCCTCATCCAAGTCCAGAGATTATGACTCGGATAGATTATGAGTTGGAAGTTATTAATACAAAGGGTTATGCCTCATACTTTTTGATTACCCAGGACTTTATCAACTGGGCTAAAAGCAATGGAATCCGGATTGGACCAGGTAGGGGCTCAGCTGCAGGCGCTATTGTATCCTATATTCTACGTATTACCTCCATTGATCCGCTTGCTCACGGGCTCCAGTTTGAACGCTTTATGAATCCCCAGCGTCCCAGCCCCCCAGATATCGACGTAGATATCGCCGATGTAGGTCGTGATCGCGTCATCGAGTATGTCACAGAAAAATACGGAGTCGATAGGGTAGCTCAGGTCATCACTTTTGGAACCATGGAAGCTAGAGCCGCTATCCGCGATATTGGCCGAGTTTTAGGTCTCCCATACTCCGACCCAGATTTAGTGGCCAAGCTCATTCCCCTGGGATCAAGTATCGACGAGGCACTCACTACCGTTTCAGAACTTCAAGACCTTTACAAAAATCCTAAATACAAAGAGCTTCTAGATCTTGCCAAAAGAGTAGAAGGAGTCGCGCGCCACTCTAGTACTCACGCCGCCGCCGTCATCATTGCTGACGCACCTCTTACCAATTACACTCCCATCCAAAGAGATACCAAGGTCGGCAAGATCACGACTCAGTACGACATGTACTCAATCGACTTAAACGTCAAACCAGACGCCATCGGTTTGCTCAAAATGGATTTCCTTGGTCTTCGCAATCTTACTATTCTTCAAAATGCTATTAATTTGATTAGGGCAAATGGGAATATGATTGATTTATCGGATTTGCCACTTGATGACAAAAAAGTTTTTGAGATGCTTAGTCGTGGTGAAACTACCGGGGTCTTTCAGATGGAATCAACCGGGATGCGACGCCTGGCAAAGCAGTTAAAACCTGACGTCTTTGGTGATATTGTCGCATTGATCGCACTATACCGCCCAGGTCCAATGGCACTCATCCCCGAATTTGTCAAAGGCAAGCTAGAACCAGAGAGTATCAAATATCTACACCCAGATCTTAAACCCATTTTAGGCGAAACATATGGTATCGCCGTCTACCAAGAGCAAGTCTTAAAGATTGCCAATGTCATGGCCGGTTATTCACTCGGAGAAGCCGATATTTTGCGACGTGCCATGGGTAAAAAATCTCTCGAAACCATGAACAAAGAGCACAAGAAATTTATCGCTCAAGCAGTGGCACTCAATTACTCAGAAGGCATGGCCGAGAAAGTCTGGGCATTTATCGAGCGTTTTGCCGGTTATGGTTTCAACAAAGCTCACGCGACCAGTTACGCCATGATCGCCTACCAGACAGCCTATCTCAAATCTCATTATCCAGTTGAGTACATGACAGCTTTTATGTCTGCAGAGTCAGGGCGTGAAGACAAGATGGCTCTCTCACTTGAAGAATGTCGCAACATGGACATCAAAGTTTTACCTCCAGATATCAACAAATCAGCTGCCAATTTTATAATCGAAAAAGATGCCAAATCGCTAGAAAACAAAGCCATCCGTTTTGGCTTTAGTGCTATCAAAAACGTAGGTACTGCAGCCATCGATAATATTCTTATGGAACGTACGGGGGGAGGGGATTACAAGAGTTTTACAGACTTTATCGCCCGCGTAGATACACAAAAATCCAACAAAAGAGTTCTCGAAAGTCTGATCAAAGTAGGGGCCTTTGACGCTTTTGGTAAACGTGCCGTGATTCTGGACGAAATTGACAATATCAGAAACAAAGTCGGCAAAACTAGTGCCGAAAAAGATAGTAATCAAGGTGGTTTATTTGACAATCTGATTCAGGCAGAAGTTTCGATCGTCGACGACTGGAAATCTACCAAAGACGAGTTCAGCAATAGACAACTTATTGAGATGGAGCGCGAACTCCTAGGGATTTATCTGCGTGAGCATCCCAGTCAAAAACTCCTCAAAAAAGCTCGTGACAATTGGTGCAAACCTCTATCTAAAATCTCCGATTACAAAGGTCAGAAGATCTCGCTGGCCGCGATCATCAAAACCGCTAGGACGGTTGTCACCAAAACCAAGCAACAGGAGATGGCTTTTCTCCTTCTTACTGATGAGGGCGGTGAGATCGAGGCAGTAGTTTTCCCTAAGACGTATGTCGAAGTTAAATCATTTTTGATCCCCAACAGTGTGGTGATTGCCAAAGGTAAAGTCGAGGAGAGGGAAGATAGATTGTCATTTATTGTCGATACCATAGAATTGGTACCTAATCCCGACACGTCTTCCACCTCAGTGGTGCAAGATCCCAACACTATTATTGTTCCCCGTGGCACGAGCAAAGTGACTCTTCTGGCCCTCAACAAGCTCCTACAAGATAACAAAGGGGATGACCATATCACTCTTGTTTTTCAAAATCTACATGACGCTCGCGAACTCAAACTCCCCTTTGGCATCAATTATTCACCATCACTAAAAAACGAAATTGCTATTCTTTTGCAAATTGATAAGGTTGAGTAGACCGTGGGGATTGACTTCGTCCTAACTTAGGTTATATAGTTATAGCATGATCCAAAGAATATCCGAACCAGTCTCTGTGATTTTGTCCTCCGTAGGGGCGAATCATCATTCGCCCGCACATATCCGCCCATTGTCCTTGCGTTGGGGTCATCACGAATATTCTGTCTCCCAGGTCGGTCTCCGCCACACCTACCGTGACGGCATTACTCGCCACCATGTGTTCTCTGTTCTCGGTGGCAATCTTTTCTTCAGATTAAATCTAAACTCCGACAATCTTAGCTGGACACTCGAAGAGGTAAGTGATGGCTTGCCTGATTAGGGGTGACTCCTCTTGTGATCAGAGGTCTGTCCTTAAGAAGAATTCCCGGCTACAAGCCGAGAAGAACTCGTCGGCAGACGAAAGGACAGACCTCATGGGTACTCAAACATTCAACCAAGCTCCTCCACGTATCATGCACATCGATCTCAACTCTTGCTTTGCCAGTGTCGAGCAACAGGCCAATCCACTTCTTCGGGACAAACCTATTGCCGTCGTCCACTCTGACGCACCCTACGGCTGTATTCTAGCCCCAAGCGTGCAAGCTAAGCTTTGGGGTGTAAAGACAGGGATGACATTACAAGAAGGGAGAGATCTTTGTCCCTGGCTTATCGCGAGGGTTGCCGACCCAGACAAATACAGAGAAGTACACGCCAAACTTGCCAAATTATTAGATGATTATTCAGACCATGTCATCCCCAAATCCATCGACGAATTTATGATGATATTGCCTTCAATACAAGGCTCAAACCATTGTATGGTTGCCCATGAGATTAAATCTCACATCAAATCAGAGATTGGCGATTATCTCCGCGTTTCAATCGGTGTCTCTACCAACCAAATTCTAGCCAAACTCGCTTCAGGTCTGCACAAGCCAGATGGTTTTGACGTGATCGATTCCCACAACTTTATGGATATCTATGACAGTCTTCCTTTGCAAGAACTTTGTGGAATAAATGTAAGAAACGAAGCTAGACTGCATAGGGTCGGGATCTTTACAGTCAGACAGTTTTATCAGGCAGACATTCAGACACTCCACTCAGCCTTTGAGTCAGTTCTTGGGCGGTATTGGTATATATATTTACGTGGTTATGAAGTAGGGGCGGATTATCATTCACCCGTAAAATCATTCGGCCAGTCTTATGTTTTACCTCGTCCTATGGAGATACAAGAGTGGCGACCCATCCTAGCCAAGCTCGTAGCCAAAGCCGCTCGTCGCCTACGTGCAAGCGGTTTTTCTGCCAGCAGTATCTATCTCGCTCTCCGCTTTGGCGATGGCACCTCCTGGCAAGCTAGTCACAAGACAGATAATTTTATGTTTGACGACGTCAGCCTCCTGACATCTGCCCTAAATTTATATTACCATTCTGTAGGGGTAGATTATCATTCACCCGTAAAACCAGTCAAAAAGATTACCTTTACCTGTTTTGATCTCGAAAATGATTTCGGTCAGCTCAGTTGTCTACGTGATCTTGTTAAAGAAAAGTTACTGACTGAGTCTCAAGATAAAATTAATGATAAATGGGGAGAATATACGCTAACTTACGGTTCTATGATTGGTTCACAAAACCACGTCCGCGATGCCATAGCCTTTGATAATTACGAACCCGGATCGGAAATGTAATATGCCGTTAAGAAAAACACTCCTAATAACAGGTGAGCACTATCACGTTTTTTCTAGAAGTTCGCAAAAACGTGAGATTTTCTTAGGTATTGACGCAGACATTTTCCAAATCTGTCTTAAATTTTATACAAGAACAAACTTATATCCAAAATTCTCTTACTATCTAAAACATCAAAAAGAATTTCCCCTGACTTACTTAGATCGCTTAGTTACCATCGAGGCTTACTGTATTATGCCTACACACTTCCATTTATTACTAAAGCAAGAAGTGGATGGCGGAATTACAGATTATCTACAAAGGTCATTAGTTTCATATTCTCATTACTACAATCAAAAACATCAAGAAATAGGACCAGTTTTTGCTGGAAGATTTAAAGCTGTACAAATTGAAACAGAAGAGCAGTTTATGCACGTATCTAGGTACATACATCTAAATCCTACTTCCGTGGGACTAGTGGGTGACCCAAGATCCTATCCATATTCTTCAATACAAGATTATCAAAAGATCTCGCCAGATTTACCAGTCGATCCAAGTCAAGTATTGGGTTGTTTTGCCTCTAAGGAGAGTTATCTAAAATTTGTACTATCTCGTAAAGATTATCAACGCAAGCTAGAATATATAAAGCATACTCTTATTGATTACGAATACGAAAGTTACGAACCCGGATCGAAACTATTATGAACTACACTCTCGTCCGTGCACACAAACGCACCCTATCGCTACAGGTAAACAAAGATGGTATACTCATTGCTCGTGCTCCTTATCTCATGCCGAAATTTCTTATCGATCGATTTGTAAATGAAAAATCTCATTGGGTAGAAAAAAGACTTAAAGAGATGCAAAAACCTGTTGCACCAAAAATAGAGTACTTTACGATAGATGAACTAAAGATACAAATCCACAAAGAACTAACAAAATACTCTAAGCTAATGGGTCTCAATCACACTGGCGTCAGGTTCACCAAAGTTCATACGTACTGGGGTACATGTGCATCTTCAGGAATCCTATCATTCAATCTAGCGCTCTGTTTTACCTCAAAAGAATGTGTCACCTATGTTGTCGTTCATGAGCTCGCCCATCTTCGCTGGAAAGGACATGGCAAAAGATTTTGGGATTTAGTCACCAAATATTATCAGGGGACCAAAAAAGCCCGCAAACTTTTGCGTAGTGTAAACTATCGATATGGACAAATTTAACGCTCTATGGCTATCGCACTCTAGCATCTCGAACTTTAAACAATGTCCCCGTTCCTACTACCTATCTAGTATCTACCGCGATCCCCGTACTGGTCACAAGATTGCCATCACTAGTCCAGCCATGTCTCTGGGTTCTGCCGTGCACGATGTCCTAGAGTCTCTATCAGTTTTGCCTACTTCCGATCGTTTCCAACTTCCACTACTTGAAAGGTTTGAGTCAGCCTGGTTCAAGGTGTCTGGCCAAGTCGGAGGATTTCCCGACCTAGAGACAGAGTTAGGGTACAAAAAACGCGGTGAAGATATGCTACGCCGTGTCATGACACATCCAGGACCTTTATCTGGCAAAGCAGTCAAGATCAAGCAGGATCTGCCATACTACTGGATCAGTGAAACAGATAATCTTATCCTCTGTGGCAAGCTGGATTGGCTAGAATATAACGAAAGCGACGATAGTGTAAGCATTCTGGATTTTAAAACCGGCCATAGTGAAGAAAGCGTCGATTCGCTCCAGCTCCCTATTTATTACCTACTAGCTCATAATTGCCAAGCTAGGAAGGTCAAAAAAGCCAGCTACTGGTATATTGCCAGGGATGATCTGCCCATTGAAAAAAAACTCCCAAATTTAGAAAAATCTCAAGCCTTAGTCATGAAAATAGGCAAAGAAATAAAATTAGCACGTCAACTAGAACGATTCAAATGTCCAAACGGCGTATCTGGTTGTAGACATTGTGTTCCATACGAAAAGATTCTTCGTGGTCAAGCAACTTTTGTGGGTAGTGGTGAATACGGCTCTGATTTATACGTAATTAGTGAGTCTAGTTACACGCACGAAAGTGAGATACTATAAGCACATGCATATTCCATCTTTTACAACCTTTCGTGATATAAAAACCTGGGAATCATATATCGAGTCAAAGTTGGCACCTTTTGAAAAAAATATTCCCGCATATCTCAAATATTGGTACATCGAATCACAAGAAAATTCTCATGCATACCCATCGCAAGGTTTACTCACAACTCCTCTTGATTTTCTTCCAACCTCTCGAAAAGCCATGTTACCACTCGAAAAAATGTTGAATATATTACGTACCAGACAATATTTTCTCGAACTATTTAATCATCCAGAACGTATAGTTTTTCTTAAACAAGTCTCTCAAAAACCATGGAATGCTCCCCTCAAAGTTACCAACTCAGTCATGAAGCAAGCTATCTCTCAGGGTAATGCCCTATCAATTGAAGACCTAGGTATCGAAGTGACTGGTTCGCAAAATGTGAGAGTCTCACGTAAAGAACGCTTTTTGCAGGGACCTTTTGTCAAACTCGGTCGTCAGGCCAGATCTATCTTGGTCGGCTCAGCCATGCCAGATATTTATGCTAGTGTTTATGCTTTATCTACCATGGCTCAGTGCCACTCTTTGACTGGCGTGCCTCGCAATGGTCCGCTTTCAGATATCAAACGTCAACAAGATTTGATTAAAGAAGTCTGGAAAGCACTTGAGGGGAGTGAGGTACTGATCGATCGATCCGTTTCTGAGCAAAAATTCCTCATTGATCATTGGAAGAAGAATATTATGGGAGTAGTCGAAGGCGATCCAGACAAAGCTTTGCGTCGAGCTCAGGCTTTGTACGCTGTCGGGGTACGTTCCTTTCGTATCTACTCTCCAGAACCAGGAATCAATGTCTTGAATTGTCTCAAAAAACTTCGTAAGGCTCTAGGGTCTGAGGTAGAGTTATTTGTAGGCCAGGTAGTCGACGTTTTGCAAGCCAAGCAGCTAGAGGCAGCTGGCGCTGACGGTCTCTATCTTGGGATTGGTGGTGGTGGTCGCTGTATCACAGGGGTACGCAGTGGCTCGGTCATTGACTGGCCAATTTTACTCTGGCAACTGCGGGGAGAAATTAACATCCCGGTCATTGTCGAAGGGGGAGCTAGTGATCATATTGCCACAACTCTCGCACTTGGGGCGACAGGAATTGGCGTCTCACGTATCGCCGGGGGAGGCACAATTGAGTCACCAGGGGGCATGCTGTATTGTATCGACCAAAAAGGTAACTACTTCAAACCATATGGTGGGGAGGCATCAGCCCGTACAAAATATTTAGATCACAAGATGCTCCCTTTTGGAATACCTTCATTTGTCGAAGGAGATACTCGTATGTCATTTATGAATCATCTGCCCTATGGTGCTCCCACTATTCCCTTTAATATTTTCTCGTTAACCGAAGATATTATTCTTTCATTGGTTTTTAGAGGTACTGGAGAACTTGGTAGTTTTCAAGCTATTGACCCCTCGCCAATTCGTAGCAAGACAGAATCTGCCTCTCGCCTCCAAAGCACGCATTAAAAATATTTGTTATAATAAACCATGCCTCTCAACACAAAATATATCTTTATTTCCGGTGGAGTTCTTTCGTCTCTTGGCAAAGGCATTACTACCTCATCTCTCGCCATGTTATTGCAAGCCAAGGGTTACGCAGTCACTGTCGTCAAGTGTGAGAACTATTTAAACATTGATTCTGGTCTTATTAATCCGTTGGAGCACGGAGACTCTTTTCTCTGTGAAGATGGCACCGAGACTGACATGGATCTCGGCAACTATGAGCGTTTCCTTGGTAGGAATCTCGGTAGTCACAACTTTGTCACTTTGGGACAGATTTATCAAGCCGTGATAAATAATGAGCGCAGCAATGTGTATGGGGGTCAGACCATCGAAGCTATCCCACACGTCACCGATGAGATCATCTCACGTATCAAAGGTGCGGCAGAAAAAGATCAGGCAGAGATCTGTCTTATTGAGCTAGGTGGGACTGTTGGCGAGTATCAGAACGTCCTCTATTACGAAGCTTCTCGTATTATGAAGCTCCGTGAACGAGATACAGTTGTCCATGTACACGTCTCATATATTCCTACTCCTCAGCACATTGGTGAGCCCAAGACCAAACCTACTCAGCTTTCAGTCAAACAACTCAATGCCATGTCTATCCAGCCAGATTTTCTTGTAGCTCGTACAGAGGGAGAACTAGACCAGCGCCGTCGCGAGCGTCTCGCACTGTTTTGCAATGTCCATACAGAAGACATTATTATGAATCAAGATCTTAAAAGTATTTACCAGGTACCGCTCAATTTTCACAAACAAGGCTTCGATACCAAAATTCTTGCCAAACTAGGGCTACCAGATCATCAATCAGATCTTGCCAAATGGGAAGATTTTGTCAAAAAAACCCAAGCAACTAACACTAAAAAGCTAACTATCGCTATTGTTGGTAAGTATTTCAAAACGGGTGATTACAACTTGAAAGATAGTTACCACGCCCTCTTTGAAGCTCTTGACCATGCCAGTATAACCTTGGGGATATCGTTGAATATCAAAAGTCTCAACTCAGAAATTATCGAAAAAGAGGGGACAGATCAGCTCAAAGATGTTCAGGGCATTATTGTTCCAATTGGTTGGGGAGCCAGGGGGACAGAGGGCAAGATTGTAGCTATCAAGTATGCTCGTGAACACAAAATACCTTATCTAGGTCTCTGCTACGGTCTCCAGCTCGCCGCTATCGAGTTTGCCCGTAATGTTGTTGGACTACAGGGAGCCAGTTCGACCGAGATCGATCCCACGACCAAATATCCTATCGTCCACGACATTCCTTTTGCTCCAAAATATCAGCGGATTAAAGGTAACGGCGTCAGTATGCGTCTTGGTGCCTACCCCTCAATTATTAAGCCAAATACTTTAGCCTTTAAAATCTACGGCAAAACCGAAATCTCCGAGCGTCACCGTCATCGTTTTGAGTTCAACAACGATTTTCGTCAAGCGTTGACGGACAAAGGCTTTGTTATCTCAACGACCTCTCCAGATGATTTCTTTGTTGAGATGATTGAGTTGCCTACAGATGTCCACCCGTTTTTTCTCGCTACCCAAGCTCATCCAGAATACAAATCTCGCC
>Ga0210057_1005014_pt1 | contig 17223 bp, 18 predicted proteins | sample CryGeyCG2114_010_2_FD_183968 | JGI IMG/M metagenome (GOLD analysis project Ga0210057, IMG submission 183968) | Groundwater microbial communities from aquifer - Crystal Geyser CG10_big_fil_rev_8/21/14_0.10 (SPAdes) (version 2) | ecosystem: Environmental > Aquatic > Deep subsurface > Groundwater ...
AAAGGATTAGTGGAGTTTAACGAAAAAGATGAAATTGTGGTTAATCCTAAAACCGGTGAAACTTCAACGCCCGGTATTTTTGTTGCTGGTGACGCCGACGATGTTCCCTATAAGCAAATCGTCATCGCTTGCGGCGAGGGTGCCAAAGCCGCTCTCTCCGTGGCTAATTATTTACAAACCTTAAAATAAAATGGCTTCAAAAATTAAATCAATTAAAGCTCAAGAAATTTTGGACTCAAGAGGCTATCCGACAGTTGAGGTTGAGTTAGAGACGAATGTGGGGGTTTTTACTGCTTCGGTTCCGGCTGGCATCTCAAAAGGCATTTACGAAGCTAAAGAATTAAGAGACGGCGGCGAGAGGTATTTGGGCATGGGCGTTACTAAAGCAGTAAGAAATATTAATGAAATTATTGCCCCAAAACTAAAAGGAGAGGACCCGGCGAAGCAGGAGGAGCTTGATATCTTAATGCGCAAGCTTGATGGCACGAAAAACAAAGGAAAATTGGGAGCCAACGCCATTTTAGCTGTGTCCATAGCTTTGTGTAGGTCCGCTGCTTTTGCTCAAGGCGTGCCTTTATGGCAATGGATTTCGCAATTGGCCGATACCAAACCCGTGTTACCGGTTCCTTGCCTTTTATATATTGAAGGCGGTTTGCACGGCCGGGGTAATTTAGATGTTCAAGAATTTATGGCCGTGGTAGAGGCTGATACTTTTGCCGAGCGGTTAATGATCGGCACTGAGATTTATCACAACCTGAGAGAGCTTATCAATAAAAAGTTCGGCAAAGGAACCACTAATATTGGGCTGGAAGGAGGTTTTACTCCGCCGGTCCAGGAAACCAGCGACGCTTTGGATTTGATTATCAAAGCAGCTGAAAAAACAGGCAATCAAAAAGTAAAAATCATACTTGATGTAGCTGCCTCCACTTTTTTTAGAAACGACAAATATTATTTTGAGGGAGGAATATTCAGCCGAAAAGCTCTTTTGGATTTTTACTCCGAACTTTGTCAGCGCTATCCTATCCAGGGCTTGGAGGATCCTTTTGCTGAAACAGATTGGCAGGGTTTTCAGGAGATTAACGAGCGCCTTGGCCGAAAAATTGACATTATCGGCGATGATCTTTTAGCTACCAATGTTTACCGGATAGAAACAGCCGAAGACAAAAACGCTTGCCAGGGCTTGGTTCTCAAGCCCAATCAGATTGGTACGGTTACCGAAACAATAGAGACGGCCAAACACGTTCTCGCAAACCAATGGCAGGTTTTTGTGAAGCACCGGGCAGGCGAGACACTTGATACATTCATCAGCGACTTGGCCGTGGGGCTGGGTACGGGCTGGATTATGTCAGGTGCCCCAGCCAGAGGAGAAAGAGTGGCAAAATACAACAGATTATTAAGAATTGCAGAAGAGTTTAAAAAATAAAATAAGAAAACCATGAAAAAATACGACGAAGCAAAAAAATTGCCTTTTCAAGAATTAAAAGGTATTTCTCAAAAAACCATAGAAAATCATTACGGGAAACTTTATCAAGGCTACGTTAAAAAGTGGCAGGAGATTCAAGAGAAATTAAATTCGGTTGATTTGTCTTCAGCCAATGCTACTTTCTCTGAATTGAGAGAATTAAAATTGGAAGAAGGATTTGTAGCTGACGCCGTTTTATTGCACGAGGCGTATTTTGACATTTTAGGCGGCGACGGCGTCCCCAAAGGCGAAATTTTAGAGAGAATTTCCCAAGATTTCGGTTCATTTGAAAACTGGCAGAAAGAATTTAAGGCATTGGGTCTGGCAGCCAGGGGATGGGTGGTTTTGGCTTTTGATTTTAACGACGGCAAACTGCACAATTACATCGCCGATTTTCACAATCAGGGAGGCATTTGGGGCACTTCTCCCACATTGGTTTTGGATGTTTATGAGCACGCTTATTTTATTGATTATGGCGCTGACCGGAAAAGTTATCTCGAAGCTTTTTTCCATAACTTAAACTGGGAATTCATCAATAAAAAATTTGGCAAAACAGTAAAAAGATAAAACTATTTCAAGTAAAACAGCTAGGGGGTCTTGACAGAACTCCCTTGTTTTTTTATTATATACCTATACCTATGGTCGGGGTATAAAGGAACAAATTAAAAATATGACAGAAACAAAACAGAAAACCTTAATTAATTTTAAAAAGGCGGCTAGTTCCATTGAAAAAATCATTAAAATGGTGGAAAGCAACGAGTACTGCATTAATATCATGCAGCAGAATTTGGCGGTTTTGGGCTTGTTAAAATCAGCTCATCAGATGTTAATGGAGAACCATCTGAATACCTGTTTCAAAAAGGCAATGGCCACTAGAAACGAGAAAAGGAAACAAGAGATGATAGAGGAAATTCTAAAAGTGACAAAATTATTCAATAAATAAAAATGTCTCCAGGTAATAAATCCCAAATAAAAGAACACACTTATTATGTGAAGGGAATGCATTGTGCTTCCTGTGAGATTTTAATTGAAAAGAAATTGTTGGAATTAGAAGGAATAAAGTTGGTTGAGGCCAAAGCCAACAAGGGCGAAGTGCTCATTGAGTACGTTGGTGAAAGGCCAAAAACGCCAATACTGAACTCAATTTTTAGAAAGGATAATTATGTATTTTTTGAGCAACCCCCTGAGACAGAAAGCAACTATAAAAAGAACCATTTATTTAAAACCATTATCATTTCGTTGTTACTGATCGTCGGGTTTTTGTATTTAAATAAGTCTGGATTATCTGGTTTAGTAAATGTTAATTCGAAATCTGCCTTGCTTGCTTTCTTTGTTTTGGGGCTGGTCGCTGGCATATCCAGCTGCGCTGCTTTGGTAGGAGGTATGGTTCTTTCCATGTCAAAACAATGGCTAGCAATATATTCTGACCGCAACTCTGTTTTGGAGAAACTGCAACCGCACCTGATGTTTAACGCAGGCAGAATCGTTTCTTACGCCACTCTTGGCGCGATACTGGGAGCCATCGGCAGCAAATTGCAGATTTCTCTACAATTTACTTCATTCCTGATTATCGCTGTTTCTATTATCATGTTCTTTTTAGCTCTCCAGATGCTCGGCGTTAAGGGCTTGAGGAGATTCCAGCCCACCTTGCCCAAGTTTGCCACCAGATACATCGCTAACGAAACTAATTTTAAGGGACGCTACATGCCGTTTTTAATGGGAGCTTTAACCTTTTTTCTACCCTGCGGTTTTACCATCACGTCTCAGGGATTGGCTTTGCTTTCTGGCAATCCTATTCAAGGGGGACTTATCATGGCCTTTTTTGCCCTAGGGACAGCTCCCGCTCTTTTGCTGATTGGCTTCTCCGCGGTAAAGTTTTCCAGTCGTCCGCACTTAGCTAATCAATTTTCAAGGGTGGCCGCTCTGGTAATTTTATTTTTCGCTTTTTTTAACATTAACAACCAATTAAATGTTTTAGGCGTTTCCAGTTTAAACGATTTAACCAAAAACAATCCTTCTCAAACCGTTGATGCTCTTTCTCTAATTGTTGACGGCAAACAAGTTTTAAAAATGAATGCCTATGCTTCCGGCTATAGCCCGAATTATTTCAAAGTGAAAGCCGGGATTCCGGTCAGGTGGGAAATCACCGATAAAGGAACAAGCGGTTGTACCAATGCGGTTATTTCTAAGGGTCTTTTCTCTGACGAAATTAACTTGACTCCTGGGCAAACTAGCGTTAAAGAATTCACGCCGGCAAAACCGGGCAAATACAAATTCAGCTGCTGGATGGGAATGATCTCCGGGATGATAGAAGTTATTGATCAGAACGACCCCATAAAAACCTCAGCCACTGTTCCATCAGGCGCCCAAGGATGCAGTTGTGGATGCGGAGCCAGATCGGGTGGCGGTAGCAACTAATATATAATAAAATGCCTAAAAAATTTTTTATCATTTTAATTGGAGTCTTAATATTAATTGCTGGCAGCTTTTTGTTGATTGACAAACTTTCAAAGCCGGTAACTTCTAATGTTGCCGCTTCTCTTCAATTGCCAGTTCAAACCGAATTAGATTTTGACGGAGAAAGAGGAGAAAGCGTGAGTCTTGAAAATGGAGAGATAAAATTAAAAGCTTCAATTTTTAACGATAATCAAACGCGTTTTTACAACGTTAAAATGACCGACGCTAAAATAATTTACTTTTTTGTTGTTAAAGACAAAAACGGAATTTATCGAGCCGCGGCTAACGCCTGTGCGGTTTGTTTCAAAACCTATAAGGGTTTTCATCAAGAAGGAAACGAGATTGTTTGCAATAATTGCGGTAATCGCTATCCGATTGAGAAAATCGCCACCGAAAAAGGCGGTTGCAACCCCGGTCCGATTAGTCCAAATTTGGAAGTGAAAGATGGAAAAATTATCATAAAACAAGCAGACTTGGAACAGGTTTCAGATTTGTTTTAATCTTTAAATCGTTTATTATGTTCAATTATATATTTTTATGGATGAAAAATTAATAAAAGAAATTCAATCGAGAGTTAAAGGAGTGCCGGTTATTGGCGGCAGGTCCAGCAAGCTGGGCAAGATTAGTTTTGATGATTTAATTTTTGTGCCGGCTCAATTAGTCAAAAGACCGGTTGACTATTACAGAGAAAAAATCAACTCAGAAACCGTAATTGGGAAAAACAGCAAAAAGCCGATTAAAATCCAGACGCCGATTGTTATTGGAGGTATGAGTTTTGGCAGTCTTAATAAGGAGGCAAAAGTGGCCTTGGCCCAGGCCGCCACTCTGGCCGGAACCTGCGCCAACACCGGAGAAGGCGGTATGCTGGAAGAAGAAAGGAAAGAGGCAAAACATCTGATTTTACAATATTCTACCGGCAGGTTCGGCATAACAGAGGAAGTTTTAAAAAAAGCTGATGCCATTGAGATAAAAATCGGCCAGGGAGCCAAAGCCGGCATGGGCGGCTTTTTACCGGGCTCCAAAGTTACAGAAGAGATCGCTAAAATAAGAAAGGTGGAAGTCGGGAAAGACATCCATTCTCCTGCCGCTCACCCGGATATTAAAAATATTGAAGAGTTGAAAGAAAGGATAGACTGGCTGAGAAAATTAACAGGCGGTGTACCAATAATCTTAAAACTCGGCGCCTGCGAAGCAGAAGACGTCAGGTTGGCAGTAAAAGCCAATCCTGATGTTATCGCTATTGATGGGATGGAAGGCGGATGCGGGGCTGCTCCAAGAGTGATGCTGGATGAGGTGGGCATTCCCACCATTCCAGCTTTGGTTAAAGCCAGGAAAGTGCTAGACGAAGAAAAAGCTTCCCAAGAGCTTTGGGTTGGCGGAGGACTGAATATTGGTGGAGACATGGCAAAAGCTCTGGCTCTGGGAGCCGATGCTGTATTTTTGGGCTATTCCTTGATGATTGCTATAGGAGCTGAAGGAGAGGAAGAAAAATCCCAAAAAATCGCCAATTTCATCAAGAATTGCACCGAAGAAATAAAACTGATTGCTGGAGCAGTGGGTAAAGATAATATTCACGATTTATCAAGAGACGATTTAAGGGCTTTGAATTCTGAAATAGCAAAAATAACAAAGATCAAATTAGTTTAAAATATTTATTTTAACATATGGAAAAAATAATTTTAAAAATTTCTGGCATGCACTGCGCTTCCTGCGCGGCAATAATCGAAAACGCTCTTAAAAAAGAAGTGGGGATCAAATCCGCCAACGTTAATTTTGCTGTGGAAAAACTTTACTTAGAATACGATGCTGCACTAGTTACCTTAGAAAAAATAAAAAATCTGGTTCAAAAACTGGGTTATCAAATCAAAGAAGAAACGTCTCTGGGAGAACACAACCATCACGGCAAGGCCCGAGAATTAAAAAAACGATTTATCATTGCTTTAATTTGCGGTCTACCCATCATTTACATGGTGATGGGGGAAATGATTAATTTGCCAATGCCGATGATTTTGGAAAAATATGCTACGCCCTTACAGTTTGTTTTGGCAACCGCCGTCATTTTAGCTACCTTTAACATCTGGACCGACGGCTTGAAAAACTTATTGAGATTACATCCGAATATGAATTCCCTGATTTTTATTGGCACGGCCGTGGCCTATTTTTATAGTTTAACCATCTCCGTTTTAATGTTCTTGGGTATAAAAATTGAAGCGCATCTTTACTATGAAAGCGCGGTTTTCATCTTAATTTTCATTTCTTTAGGTAATTATTTGGAAGAAGTAACCAAAGGAAAAACCAGCGAAGCGATTAAAAAATTAATTGGACTTCAGCCAAAAGAAGCGACGATTGTCAAAAACAATGAGGAGATGAAGATTCCCATTACTGAAGTGAAGGTCGGGGACATTATTTTGGTGAGACCCGGTGAGAAAGTCCCCGTCGATGGCATAGTTATTGATGGCTATTCCGGCGTTGATGAAAAAGCCATTACCGGAGAGAGCATCCCGGTAGAAAAGAAAAAAGGTGATGAGTTAATCGGAGCAACGATTAACAAAACCGGCGTCTTGAAATTCAAAGCAACCAGAGTTGGCAAAGATACGATGTTGGCCCAAATCATAAAAATAGTTGAGGAGGCAATGGGTTCCAAAGCGCCCATCCAGCTTTTGGCCGACAAAGTCTCTTTTTATTTTGTGCCTGGCGTAATTGGTATTGCTATTTTTGCTTTTATCATCTGGCTTTTATTGGGGCAACCCCTAGCTTTTGCCTTAACGGTTTTTGTGGCTGTTTTAATTATTGCTTGTCCTTGCGCTTTGGGTTTAGCTACGCCAACGGCAGTCATGATGGGCACGGGTTTAGCGGCTCAAAACGGAATTTTAATTAAAAGCGGCAAGGCCCTGGAAATTGCCCGAGATGTCAATATTGTTATCTTTGATAAAACAGGGACGCTAACCGAGGGTGAGCCGGTCGTTACTGATATTGTAAAAACTTCGGACTCCGAAGTTAATATTTTGCAAATAGCCGCGTCGGTAGAAAGAAATTCAGAACATCCTTTAGCTCAAGCAATTGTCAAAAAAGCGAAAGAGGAAAAAATTGAGTTATTAGAAGTGAAAAATTTTCAAGCTATTCCCGGTTACGGCGTTTCAGCCGATTTCCAGAACAAGAAAATTCTGTTGGGCACAAGAAAATTAATGGTTGATAATCAAATCAATCCCTCTCTGGCAGAAGAAAAACTTGTCGCCTTAGAAAATCAAGGCCAGACCGCGATGCTCTTGTCTTTTGGCAGCCAAATAATTGGCTTAATCGCCATGGCCGACACCCTCAAAGAATATTCAAAAGAGGCGGTGGAGATGCTACATAAAATGGGCAAAAAAGTGGCCATTATTACGGGCGACAATAAAAGAGTAGGGCAGGCAATAGCCAAAGAACTTAGCATTGACGAAGTTTTAGCTGAAGTTTTACCGCAGGAAAAATCAGCCGAAATCAAGAAATTACAAAATAAAGGTGATATTGTGGCTATGGTTGGCGACGGTATCAACGATGCTCCGGCTTTAGCCCAGGCTGATTTGGGCATTGCTTTGGGTTCGGGTACCGATGTAGCCATGGAGACCGGAGAAATAGTTTTAATTAAAGATGATTTGCGAGATGTTATTTTAGCCATTGATTTGAGCAAATATACTTTAAATAAAATTAAGCAAAATCTTTTTTGGGCTTTCTTTTACAACACCGTGGGTATTCCCGTGGCGGCCGGCATTCTTTATCCTTTTTTCGGATTTTTGCTAAACCCAACCATGGCTGCTGCGGCCATGGCTTTCTCCTCAGTTAGCGTGGTTTCTAATTCGCTCTTAATGAAAAGGTATAGATATGATATATTAAGAGAACATGGCCAAAATTATTCTACTGAGACATCTCGAATCCCAATGGAATAAAGAAAACCGGTTTACAGGTTGGACGGACGTTCCTTTGAGCGAAGAAGGGATTAAAAGCGCCAAAGAGACCGCCGGAAAAATTGCCGGTTTTGAAATTAATAAAATTTATACCTCGCCACTAATCAGAAACAGAGAGACCGTTTCTTTAATTTTGGAAAATCTTGGAAAAGAGAACTTACCGATGGTTATTGACAAAGCGTTAGACGAAAGAAATTACGGAAAGTTGCAAGGTTTAAACAAAGACGAAGTTAAAAAACAATACGGCGAAGATAAAGTTCGTTTGTGGCGGAGAAGCTGGGATGTGGCGCCGCCCGGCGGTGAAAGCTTGAAAGACGTTTATAAAAGAACAATTCCTTTTTACCAAGAACATATTGAGAAAGATTTGAAAGAAGGGAAAAACGTTTTAATCGTGGCCAGTCACAATTCTTTAAGAGCCATTATCAAATACGTTGAAAAAATATCCGACCAAGACATCATTAATAGGGAAGTGCCCTACGGCGGATTGCTGGAGTACGAATTTGTTAACGGGGTTTACAAGAAATTAGATTAGTAATAAAATCAAAGTATATGAAAAAATATTCAATACCAATCGCCATCGTGATAGCCGGTGTTTTAGTTGCCGGAACTTTTTTTTACTTAAACCAAAATAAAGAGAAAATTATTTCTTCCCAGGAGGCAGCCGAAAAAGCCATTGCTTTTATCAATCAAAGCATCCAAGACCAAGGCGTCACTGCTTCTTTGATTGATGTTTTTGACGAAGGCGAAGTTTTTCGGATTCATCTTAAAATCGCTGAAACGGAATACGACTCCTACATGACCAAAAGCGGCAAATTTTTATTCCCTTCTGGTTACAATTTAGAGGAACAATCTCAGGAAGAAACTCCGGCTGAAGCAGAAACTCCTTCTTATGCCAATTTAAATGATTTTGCCAAATGCTTAACTGATAATGGAATGAAGTTTTACGGTTCCAACAGTTGTCCTTGGTGCGCTAAAGAAAAAGAAGCGTTTGGCGATTCCCTGCAATATATCGCCTATATTGAATGCGTTGATGAAACAACTGGCGGATGGGCTAAGGAGTGCCAAGAAGCAAAAATCGAATCGGTGCCCACTTGGCAATTGCCGGACGGCAAAATGGAATCCGGTTACAAAACCCTTGAGCAATTAGCCGAAGTATCCGGTTGTCTTCTTCAATAATATGCCTCACGTTCGATTATTTTCTACTCCAGCGTGTCCGTATTGTTATACTTTGAAAGAGTGGCTGAGAGAGCACCAGGTTGAATTTGAAGATATTGATGTGTCAAAAGACGCTCAGGCTAGAGAAGAAATGATTGAGAAATCGAAGCAGATGGGAGTGCCGGTTATTGAGATAGATGGCGAGTTTATCGTTGGGTTTGACAAAGCAAAAATTTGTCAATTATTAAAGCTTAAGGAATAAGCTATTACTTATTCCTTTCGCCTCTTCATTTTAATTCAGAGGATTAAGGAATAATTATGCTCAAAGTTGCTATCAATGGCTTTGGTAGGATAGGAAGACCTGCTTTTCGCCGAATTTTAGATAATCACCCTAATTTGAAAGTGGTGGCGATAAATGATTTAACTGATCCCAAGACGCTCAAGCACCTTTTAAAATACGATTCTGTTTATGGTATTTATAATAAATCTATTAGTTCTCAAGTTAAACTTTTAGCCGAGAAAGACCCGGCTAATCTGCCCTGGAAAAAACTGGGAGTTGATGTTGTCTTAGAGTGTTCCGGTGTTTTTACCGATTTTGAAGGAGCTAAAAAACATATTACGGCTGGAGCTAAGAAAGTAATCATTTCTGCTCCTGGCAAAGGGACACTCTCTTTTGTCTTAGGAGTAAATGCCGAAAAATATAATTCCCAAAAAGATCAGGTGATAGATATGGCTTCCTGCACGACTAATTGTTTAGCTCCTGTCGCCAAAGTTTTAAATGATAGTTTCGGCATTGTGCGAGGGTTTATGACGACTATTCACAGTTACACCAACGACCAGAGAATTTTAGATTTACCTCACAAAGATTTAAGAAGAGCCAGAGCTGCGGCTCTGAATCTGATACCGACTTCCACTGGAGCTGCCAAAGCCATTAGCAATGTTATTCCGGAACTGAAAGGAAAGTTGGACGGCATTGCTATTAGAGTACCAACTCCGACGGTTTCCATTTTGGATTTAATTTGCGAAGTGCAGAAAAAACCTTCGCTAGAGATGGTCAACTCTGCTTTCAAGCGCGCTTCGCAGTCAAAAGCGTTAAAGGGAATTTTGGCGGTGGAAGACGCTCCCTTGGTTTCGTCCGACTACATTGGCAACACTTATTCAGCGATTATTGATGCTGAAAATACCATGGTCAATGAAAATTTAGTTAAGATTTTGGCCTGGTATGACAACGAATACGGCTATGCCTGTCGTTTAGCCGAATTCGCCGAACTCGTCGGCCGCCAACTAAGCTAAGCTTAACCGAAATTTTGGGGAAAACGAGCTTGGCTCGTTTTTTTATTTAAGGTATAATTAATAAATAGTATGTCAGAAAAAATACCTATTGAAATATCGGCCAGGCATATTCATTTATCAAAAGAAGACTTGGAATTACTTTTTGGCAAAGGGTATCAATTAAAAAAATTAAAAGATTTGACTATGCTTGATCGGTTCGCGGCTAAAGAAACAGTGACCGTCCGTTTTAGAAATAGAGAAATTCCCAAAATCAGAATAATAGGACCTCCTCGGCCCAGAACCCAACTTGAGATTTCTTTGACTGATGCTTATTATTTGGGCCTGCAACCGCCAATTAGAAAATCAGGCAATTCTAAAAAAAGCCCTGGAATTTTACTCATTGGTCCTCGAAGGAAAGCGAATCTTAAAGAAGGAGTAATTATTGCCTGGCGGCATATTCATCTCTCACCCAAAGAAGCTGAAAGATTAGGCGTCAAAAATGGAGATTTTGTTTCAGTGAAGACCGATGGGAATAGAGCCGTAACTTTCCACAATGTGCTAATTCGAGTTCACAAAGATTACAAGCTTTGCTTACATTTAGATACCGATGAAGGAAATGCGGCTGGTATAATTAAAAAAGGCTTTGGTAAATTAATTAGTCAAAGAAGATAAATCTTCTTTTTCACCTTCGATTAGCGAGCTTTCACACAGAGAAAGCGAAGATGGAGAAGGGTCTTACTCTTCGACCTAATAAATTAAAACTCGGTATATGATTTTAGTTTTAAATTGCGGTAGCCAGTCTTTGAAATATAAGATTTTTAGCGATAATTTAAAGTTGATCAAAGAAAAGAAAATCACCGTTAAGAACCAGCAGATTTATCAAAACATTTTAACCCAGGAACTTAAAAGAATAAAACATTACAGCGGGCAGATAAATAAAATTGGGCACAGGGTGGTTCATGGAGGTAAAAAATTTAGAGAACCAACAAGCCTTACGCCCGGAATTTTAAAGGAGCTGCAAAAATACAATAAACTAGCTCCTTTGCACAATCCCTTTAATATTTTAGGAATAAAGGTGGCTTCAAAGATTTTTCCCAAAGCAAAGCAAATAGCGGTTTTTGACACCGGATTTTACAAAGATTTGCCAGAGCAGGCATTCCTTTACCCTTTACCCGAAAAAATAAGAAAGAAATACGGTTTTCAGAGATTCGGCTTTCATGGCATTTCACATCAGTACGCCGCCGAGATGGCAGCAAAGAAAATCGGCCGACCTTTTAAAAAATTAAAAATTATCAGCTGTCATCTGGGTGGAGGGTCTTCAATCAGCGCTATTAAAAATGGTAAAGCCGTTGATACTTCAATGGGATTTACTCCGCTGGAGGGACTGGTCATGATGACAAGGGCCGGCGATATTGACCCTGGAGTGGTGGTGGAATTAGCTAAGATTTTTTCACCTCAGAAAGCAGGTGAGATTTTAAATTATCAATCAGGCATGAAAGGAATCTGCGGTTTGTCTGACATGAAAGAAATTCTTAAAAAAGCGAAACGTGGCAACAAAAAAGCCAATCTTGCCTTGAAGGTTTTTGTTTATCGTTTGCAAAAGTATATTGGGGGGTACTTGGCTGTTTTGGGCGGTTGCGACGTTTTGGTTTTTACTGGAGCAATTGGCGCCGGCTCCGGAGAAATTCGTCAGATGATTTGCAGCAATTTAAATATTTTAAAAAGTCATATGAAAACTAAAATTTTAGCGATTGAAGCTAATGAAGAATTAGCTATCGCTCAAAAATTAAAGAAAGATGCATCCTAAGAAAGGATTCACCCTTATCGAGCTTTTAGTGGTGGTGGCTATTATCAGTCTTTTAGCAAGCATTATTTTAGTTAATGTGCGGGGTGCTAAAGTTAAAGCCAGGGACGCTAGTATTCAATCTTCCATGCATCAAGTCAGAAACGCTGCTGAGATGAGCTATGTCAACAGCAACGAAAGTTATACTAATGTTTGCGATGAGGACGACCAAACCTTAAGTAATATTGGAGAATTCGCTTACTTAGAAGCGGCTATCAAGAAAGAAAACGGCGGAAAAGACATTAAATGTTTTGAGTCAGCTGATAAAAAAGATTTTGCTGTTTCTTCTCCAATGGTCGCTAAGCAGGGCAAACACTGGTGCGTGGAATCAGCCGGTCTTTCGATTGAATTATAGATAATCCCATTAGTTCAGCCATATGCCAATAAAATCTGAAAAATTTATTTTGTGGCTTAAAGATATCAATTCCAAGGACGTCGCTTTAGTTGGAGGAAAAAATGCTTCTTTGGGCGAGATGCAGAGAGAATTAGTCTCAAAGGGAATTAATATTCCCGATGGTTTTGCTTTAACCGCTCGAGCCTATTGGTATTTTATAGATAAAAACAACTTAAGAAAACAAATCAAAGATATTCTTCAAAATACAAAAATAACAGATATCAAAAACCTGCAGGAAAAGGGATTGGCTATAAGAACTTTAATTTTGAAAGCAGATTTGCCCAATGATTTAATAAAAGAAATAATCAAAGCTTATCGTCTTTTGTCAAAAAAATATGGCAGAGACAAGGCGGATGTAGCTGTTCGTTCTTCAGCCACGGCCGAAGATTTGCCTTCGGCTTCTTTTGCTGGGCAGCAAGAAACCTATTTAAATATTGTTGGCGAAGCACAGCTTTTAACGGCAATTAAGAAATGTTTTGCTTCTCTTTTTACCGATAGGGCAATTATCTATCGGGAGGAAATGAAATTTAACCATTTAAAAATTGCTTTGTCAGCCGGCGTTCAGAAAATGGTTCGTTCTGATTTGGCAGCAGCCGGGGTAATGTTTTCTTGCGATACCGAATCCGGTTTTCCTGATGTTGTTTTGATTAATGCCGGTTATGGCTTGGGCGAGAATGTTGTTAAGGGCAGAATAGAGCCTGATCAATATTATGTTTTTGAAACCACGCTTAAAAAAGGGTTTAAGCCAATTTTAGAAAGAAAATTGGGTTCAAAAGATTTAAAGCTGATTTACAGCAATAATCCTCAAAGACCAACCAAAAATATTGCTGTTTCCCGAAAAGACAGGCAAAAGTTTGTTTTGTCTGAGGAGGAAATATTAACCTTGGCGAAATGGTCAATTTTGATTGAAGAACACTATGGCAGAGCCATGGATACCGAATGGGCAAAGGACGGCAAAGATGGAAAAATGTATATTGTTCAAGCCAGGCCGGAAACAGTTCAAAGCAGAAAAAATATCAACTTTCTGGAAGAATATGTTTTAGACAAAGGTAAGGCAAAGAAAATATTGGCGACCGGTCTGAGCATTGGAAGCAAGGTGGGGCAGGGAAGAGTCAATAAAATAATGGATGTTAAGGAAATAAAGAAATTTAAAAAAGGAGAAATTTTGGTGACCGAGATGACAGACCCTGATTGGCTGCCGGCAATGAAATTGGCAAACGGCATTATTACAGATAGCGGCGGCAGAACCGCTCACGCTGCTATTGTTAGCAGAGAGCTGGGAATTCCTTGTATTGTCGGGGCCAGGAATGCCACCAAGGTTTTGAAATCCAGAGAGGCAGTGACAGTAAGTTGCGCTGAAGGAGAGATAGGAAAGATTTATCAAGGTATCATCCCTTTCAAAGTCAAAAGAACTGATCTCTCGGTCCTCAAGAAGCCAAAAGTTAAGATAATGATGAATTTAGGAGAGCCGGATCAGGCGTTTGGCTTAAGTTTTATTCCCAATGACGGAGTTGGTTTGGCCCGGGAAGAATTTATTATTGCTTCAAAAATTAAATTCCATCCCTTAGCCCTGATTCAACAAGGAAAAAGTCAGTATTTTGTCGATGAATTGGCTCGCGGCATAGGGCAGATTGCTGCTGCTTTTTGGCCTAAGCCCGTCATTGTCAGGTTTTCTGATTTTAAGACCAACGAATACGCCGCCCTATCCGGCGGTAAAGACTTTGAACCCAAAGAAACCAACCCCATGTTGGGCTGGCGAGGAGCTTCCAGATATTATGACCCTAAATTTAAGCCAGCTTTTTTATTAGAATGCCAAGCGATGAAAAAAGCCAGAGAAGAATTTGGTTTAAAGAACATTTGGGCAATGGTACCTTTCTGCCGGACTCCCGAAGAGGGAAAAAAGGTGTTAGAAATAATGAAAAAAGGCGGTTTAATTAAAGGGGAAGACGGCTTGAAAGTTATTGTCATGTGCGAAATTCCTTCCAATGTTATTTTAATTGATAAGTTTTTAGATATTTTTGACGGTATGAGTATTGGTTCAAACGATTTAACGCAATTAATTTTGGGCATTGACCGAGATAATGCTAAAATATCCTATATTGGAGACGAAAGAAATGAAGCAGTTAAAGAGATGATTGCTCGAGTGATTCAAGAGTGCAAAAAAAGAAAGAAGTATGTGGGAATTTGCGGCGAAGCACCCAGCTCCTTTAAAGAGTTTGCAGAATTTTTAGTAGAGCAGGGGATAGAATCTATGTCTTTAAATTCTGACACTATTATTAAAACCATCTTAAATATAGCCAAAAAAGAAAAACAATTACCCCGGTAGTATAAATCCTTCGGATTTAACTACGGGGCGAGAATGTGCAATTTTAAAGTCGATTTCAGCAATACTCGCCCCGTACCATTCGAACGCAGTGAGAATTGGTTCGGGGAAAGGTCGGAAATAAAATTATTAATTCCATTTAATTTATGGCAAAGATTACCTTATCAATTATTAAAGCTGATATTGGCAGTATTGGCGGTCATTTAAAGCCCAGTCAAAAATTACTTCAAACGGTTGAAGATTATATCAAAAATAAAGGAAAAGGTCTCATCATTGATTCCTATGTTGGCTACACGGGCGATGACATAGCTATTTTGACTACTCATCAAAAAGGCGTGCTCAACAAGCAAATTCATAAACTCTGCTGGGAGGCGTTTCTGGCTGGTACCAAGGTTGCCAAAGACCAAGGTCTTTATGGGGCTGGTCAGGACCTACTGAAAGATACTTTTTCTGGCAATGTCAAAGGCATGGGTCCGGCCGTGGCTGAAATGGCAATTGAGGAAAGACCGGCTGAGCCTTTCTTGATGTTCGCTGCTGATAAAACTGAGCCGGGCGCCTATAATCTTCCTTTGTATCTGGCTTTTGCTGACCCGATGCATTGCGCTGGTTTGATGCTTTCTCCTAAGATTAAAAAAGGCTTTAAGTTTGTGATTATGGATGTCAGCTACACCCAAGCTGACAAAGTTATTACACTTAATACCCCGGAAGAAATCTATGATATAGCTGCTCTTTTAAGGGACAACGACAAATTTGTGGTAGAAAGCATCTGGTCAAGGGAAGGTGGAGAGCAGGCAGCAAGCTGTTCAACTACCAGACTTCACAATATTGCTGGTAAATATGTTGGCAAGGATGACCCAGTGATGTTGGTCAGGACTCAGAATGATTTTCCAGCCACGGGCGAGATTCTTTCTCCCTATTCGATTGGTCTTTACGTGGCTGGCTTTATGAGGGGTTCTCATACTGGTCCTTTGATGCCGGTTAAGAAAAATTCTGCTATTTCCTTCTTTGACGGTCCGCCCATAGTTAACTGCTTGGCTTTTTCAGTGAAAGATGGTAAATTGACTGAGCCGGTCGATTGTTTTGACCAGCCTTATTGGGATTATGTTAGGTATAAAGTTTCCCGGAAAGCTGAGGAGATAAGGAAACAAGGGTTTTCCGGACCAGCGATGCTGCCCATGTCGGAACTGGAATATACTGGGGTGATGGAAACTCTTAAAGCTTTGGAGAAAAAATTTATTATCAGAAAACCCCGATAGTATAAATCCTTCGGATTTAACTACGGGGCAAGTCTAGTTAACACAAAGGTTAATTTAAGCAATACTCGCCCCGTACCATCCGAACATAGTGAGGATTGGTTCGGGGAAATAATATGAAAATTGTTTTTGAGCGTGAAAAGTGCATTGGCTGCGGTTCCTGTCAAGCTATTTGTCCGAAATACTGGAAAGTTTCCCAAGACGGCAAGGCTGATTTTTTGGGCTCCGAAGAAGAAATTAAAGAAATTGATTGCAACCAAGAAGCAGCTGATGCTTGTCCGGTTCAATGCATTAAAATAGAAAAGTAAATTATGCTTTCTCTTTCGGCTAAAATCAGAAAAGAAGTTGGTAAAAAAACTAGAAATCTCAGAAAAAAAGGCATATTGCCAGCTGTTTTGTATGGGCCTAAAATTAAGAACGAGAATTTAGAAGTTGACTTAAAAGAGTTTGAGAAAGTTTATGAGGCAGCCGGTGAAAGCACCTTAATTTTTCTTGAGATAACAGGCAAAAAGAAATATTTGGTTTTAATTCATGATTTAAAGAGAGACCCTCTAAAAGACAGGCCGGTCCATGTTGATTTTTACCAGCCTTCCTTGGAAGAGAAGATTGAAGTAAAAGTGCCGATTATTTTAGAAGGAGAGGCTGAGGCAGTGAGGAATTTAGGAGGAACTTTGATTAAAAATATTGCTGAAGTTGAAGTTAAAGCTTTGCCGCAAAACCTGCCAAAAGAAATTAAGATAAATGTAGCGGGTTTGAAAACTTTTGAAGACGCTGTTTTAATTAAAGACCTAAAACTGGGTGAGGGCGTGGAGATTTTAAGAAACCCTGAAGAGATTGTCGCCCAGGTGAGGCCGCCTGAGAAAGTTGAAGAAGAATTAGAAAAACCAATTGAAGAAAAAGTTGAGGAGGTAAAGAAAGTAGAAAAGGAAAAGAAAGAGGCAGAACCCGTTGAAGCTCCAGCTACGGCGGTCAAGAAAGAGAAGAAAGAAGAAAAAGTCAATGGAAAATAAATTTTTCATTTCCATCTGCGTTTTTTGTTAGAAAATAAAAAACTTGATAAATGATTTCTCGTATTTTTAAAATAGTTTTGTTGTTGACCATAACTTCGGCTTTGGTGTTGCCG
>Ga0210057_1005015_pt1 | contig 17222 bp, 14 predicted proteins | sample CryGeyCG2114_010_2_FD_183968 | JGI IMG/M metagenome (GOLD analysis project Ga0210057, IMG submission 183968) | Groundwater microbial communities from aquifer - Crystal Geyser CG10_big_fil_rev_8/21/14_0.10 (SPAdes) (version 2) | ecosystem: Environmental > Aquatic > Deep subsurface > Groundwater ...
TCCGGCCGCAAATACCCCCTCTACACTGCTCATTGTTAAAAGCTTCCCTCCACCAGTTACAATATGTCCCGCCTCCCCAAGCTCTAAAAATCCTCTCAAAAAGTTAGTTGCCGGTATCCGGCCAATTGCCACAAATACCCCGTCCAATGCCAATTCTTTCTCTTTTCCCAAAATATCTAAAACCACACTCTCTACCCGCTCCTTCCCTTTTATCTCCTTCACCTGGCTGTTCCACAAGATCTCAATTTTTGGATTCTCTTTCACTCTTTTTTGCTCTGCCGCCCCTGCTCTAAGCTCATCTCTTCGGTGAATAAGATACACTTTTTTAGCAAATTTAGCCGCATAACTGGCGTCCTCCACCGCTGAGTCTCCTCCTCCCACCACTGCCACTATCCGGTCTCGGAAAAAAGCTCCATCACAAACGGCACACCCCGACACTCCCTTTCCCTTAAATTCCTCTTCTCCTGGCACCTGAAGCCATCTGGCCGCCGCCCCCACTGCTATAATCACCGCTCTGGTCAAAAGCCTCTCTCCTTCCTCTAAAACAAGTTTAAAACCCTCTCCGTCTTTTTCAATTCCCTTTACTTTTCCCAAGAAAAGCTTTGCGCCTAAGTTCTCCGCCTGCTTTCTCATCGCTGCCATCAATTCCTGCCCCAAAATTTTTTGAGGAAAGCCCGGATAATTTTCTACAAAGCTAGTTTCCGTTAATTGCCCCCCCAGACTTATTCCCGTCACGATAGCTGTCTTTCTCTCTGCTCGGGCCGCATAAATCCCCGCTGTATACCCTGCTGGCCCGCTTCCCACTACTACCAAATCAAATCTTTCCATTTTCTCATTTTACCACCACTTTGAGAATTCATTCTCCCCACTCTTCTGTTTGCCTACTTGCCTTTATTACACACCTTGCCAAGCTTTCCGTTTATACCCGCTTCTAAGGACCTAAATCAACACTTCCCAAAAAAACTCCCCAAAAACACTCCCTTTACAATCTTCATAAATTCATTCTATCTATTTCAGCTTTATGCTTCGATCAAGAAATTTAATAAAAATTAAATCAACAAAATATTTTCCCTTATTTAACTTATACTAATATACTAAACATAATCATTACCCCCACTTGTTCTGTTCTCTTAGATCTAATTTTTTCCCAAATTTCCAAAGCAAAAAACAAGAATGATCCGCCAAACGACCAATAAATTTTTTCTTGTCCTCCTTTTCATTTTCGTTGGCTTTGTTGCCTATTTTAACCGCCACATTTTCCTATTTAAATTTGAACCTGATTATTGGGAAAATTACTATTACGAATCACAGTGGAATGTCCCCAATAGCCAAAGGGAAATTTCAGACGAGGGCGTTTATCGCTATATCGGTTACCGCCTGGTTAACGGAGAAAATCCCTTTAATGTTGATTATTGGGTTCCTCCTTTTGGCAAATATCTATACGGACTAGGAGCCAAGTATCTTACCAATCCCTATCTCATTAGCTTCACTCTTTATCTCTTGGCTATTCTTCTTTTTAACTCTCTTGTCCGTCTGTTTTTCCCGGACAAAAAAATCAGCTACCCATCTTTGTACCTTTTTGTCTTAAATCCTTTAATAGTAGTCCAAATCTCCCAAACCATGCTGGACTTACCTCTCCTTATTGCCTTTCTAGCCCACCTCCTCTTTACTTTGCAATTTGGGAAAAACAAGAAAAGCCAAGATCTTCTCCTCTCGGGTTTCTTTTTGGGATTGATGGCTGGCATCAAGCCACCCTTCTATATCCCTTTTATTGCCTTAGTTGATCTTTGGTTCATTTGGCGGATTAAAGGCCTCACTTCCTGTCTTCTCTTTTTGCCGACTATTATTGGCGGTTACTTAGCCTCTTACTTTTGCTATTTTTTCCGCCACCCCAATCCCATTCCCTGGCTAAGACTTCACCAAAAAATAATTGATTTCCAAAAGGGTCACGCTGGCAGTCACTATCCCTTAAATATTTTTACCATGGTTTTCTTGGGCCAATTTAAAGGTTTGCTAAAGGCAAGTTTTGTCAAAATGAAAATGACTGAGTGGTCGGCTATTTTTCCTTTGGGAGCTATTTCATCTCTTTTCATTCTTTTTAAAAAATCAAAACCAAAGAAAAACTTATCTTGGCTTTATCTATCTTTTCTCTCTCTGGTTTATCTTTTCTCCAATTCTTTAATTGATGTCTGGCCTCGTTACCTAGTTCCCCTCGTACCACTTTTAATTTTAACTACCACTCATCTTTTTAAAAACAAAAGCTGGCTTCTCTACCTCCTTCTTTTAAGTTATCTCCCTTTTTTGCTCCCTATTTTTTCCCCTGACCCCAAACCAACCATTGAAAATTTTTCCCAATTGCTTTTATCAAAGCGCTATCGCGACGCCTACCAAATCTTAAGCCAATCTGATAAAAAAGAAATTACTGAGGATCAATGGCAATCTAGTTTAACCAATCTCAATTTTCAAAAAGAAAATCTCGTTGATCAAATAGAAACAGTCAAAGAAGGCAACCAATGGAGGATCAGGTGGAATCCGGAAAATTTTTGACCAACTTAGAATGTCATATAATTAGCCCATGCCAGAACTTCCTGAAGTCGAAACTATTCGCTCCTATCTTGCTCCTCTTTTAGAAGGCCAGACTTTTAAAGAGGTAGAAGTTTTATCAAAAAAACAATTTCCCAATTCACCGACTAAAGTCCTTGGTCAGAAAATAGTCTCCACTTCCCGTCACGGCAAAAATCTCTTTCTCCATTTATCTGGCGGATCCCTCCTCCACTTTCACCTAAAAATGACCGGTCAGCTTCTTTTTAAATCGGCCGCTTCCCTTAATCAGCAAAAATCCAAGACTCCGCCCGACCTCTTTTCTCCTCACCCTGTTTGGGATGTCTCTTTTCTTCCCAACCGCTACACCCGGATCATTTTTCGCTTTTCAAGTGCTGATACTTTATTTTTTAACGATCTTCGCAAATTTGGCTGGGCAAAAATCATTTCTTCTAAAACCCATGAAAAACTCATTTCCTCCTTAGGGCCTGACTGGGCAGGGGACAGTCTCACCGTTCAAGCCTTATTTCTTATCCTTGCCTCCTCCAAGCGTCCCATTAAAATTCTTCTCCTTGATCAATCTAAAGTCGCCGGTATCGGTAACATCTATGTTTCCGAAGCTCTTTTCCTGGCCGCTATTCATCCCAACACTCCTGCCAACACTCTAAGCTCTTTTCAAGTAAAAAAACTTCATCGCTCACTTAAAGACGTCGTACAAGCTGCAATCTTAGCTCAAGGCACTTCTGCCGCCGACGAAGCCTATATTCTTCCAAATGGGGAAAAGGGGACTTATCAGAAAAAAGCCTATGTTTATCATCGGGAAGGCAAAAACTGTAAGAAATGTTCGGCCAAAATCAAAAATTATAAGCTGGGAGGACGCTCTACCTTTTATTGCCCCTTCTGCCAGCCGTTACCCAAGCTTCCTTGACAAGCTTCAGCTTTACCTATATTTTTAGCTTAGCTAGCCTAAAAACAAAAAACTGCTCTTATGGCTTGCGTTTAAGATTTATAAACCACGAAGGAGGTGAGCTTAGAATGAAATCAACATTTTACGACGTTAAACTTCGTCAAAAAGTCGACGCAGAAGTAGTTGGTAAAACCCAATACACAGTTAAGGGTCGTACTCGTTACGCCCTGAAAGGTAAGACCTCTGATGGTCGAAACCTAACCAAGTTCGTTTCCGAAGCAGACTACCGTTCTGCTTCTGTCCAGGAAGTGTAACTTTTTGTCTTGTCCAAAAAACGAAAAATCCCGTTTAAATTATCGGGGTTTTTCGTCGTATATTCTCTTTATCCATGCGCCTTAACTCCCTCACCCTCTACCAATTTCGTAACTTCAAAAAGCAAAGCTTTCGTTTTACCCCCGGCCTAAACCTCATTTCAGGTCCCAACGCCAGTGGTAAAACCAATCTTATTGAAGCCCTCCATTTTCTCGCCACCGCTCAAAGTTTCCGTGCCACCCGTCTCGATCAGCTTTTTACTTGGGGGGAAAACCAAGCTTTTGTCTCCGGCTCTTCTGCGACTACCTCTTGGCAGGTTCAGCTTATTAAAGACCCTCTCCCTCCCCAAACAAGGGTTAAAAAAAGCTTTTTTATCAACAAAGCTCCCCGTCTTCGCTCCGACTATCTTTCCACTGCCGCCGCCGTCCTCTTTCGTCCCTCGGATCTAAATCTTGTTGCTGGCTCCCCCTCCCGCCGCCGCCAATTTCTCGATCAAGTTTTAGGAAAAATTAACCCCGAGTATCAAAGAAGTCTCTATCGTTATCAGCGTTCCCTCCTCCAAAGAAACCGCCTTCTTTTGCAAATTCGTGCTCACCAGGCCTCTTCCCAAGAACTCTATTTCTGGGACCAATCTCTTTTAAAAAATGGCCAAATTATCCAAGAGCAACGTCAATCATTTTTTACCGAATTGACTCAATACTTATCCTCTCACCCGGCTAAATTTCTCCGTCCTTACGCTTTTGTTTATCAACCAAGCAACCTAAACTCGTCCATTTTAGCCCGCTCCCTTGCCAGGGATATAAACTTTGCCGCTACTCATTACGGTCCCCACCGAGATGATTTTATCTTTACTAAAAAAGATCTTTCTTCTCCTGACCCAAACCTTGCCCTTTGGGGGAGTCGGGGCCAGCAACGCTTGGCGGTTTTAGCTTTTAAAACTGCCGAAGCCCATCTTTTTTTTCTTAAAACCAAAAGCCATCCTCTAATTCTTTTGGACGATATTTTTTCAGAACTTGACCCAGAAAACCAAAATCTTGTCCTCACCCTTTTCCGCTCTTCCCAGCTTTTCCTAACCAGCAGTCAAAAAGAAGACCATCATTTTTTGCCTCGGGAAACCAATTTTGTAAGCCTCCCTCTTTCTTCCAAAGAGGTTGACAAAAGAGCTAAAACTGTTTAGCTTTAAGTTAGTACCATGGTAAAATTCATTCCCGCTCATGTCGAAACGAGCAATCTTAAAACAGGTTTTCCCTTCAAAAAGATAGTTCCTTTCCTTGTTTTAATTTTTCTGGGTCTCTCTCTTTCTGTTGTCTATATTCTCGTTAAACAAAGTCAGGAAACTAGAAGACAAGCGGTCCCCAAAGAAAAAACAGTCATTTGTTTTGGAGAAAAAGGAGATATTTACCACGGACTCCTTATGCTTCACAAATATCCAACTGTTGATCAGTGCCAAGACTGTAACAATGATGAATGTATTTCGCAACAGGTTGGCGCCCTGGCCGCCTGTGGTAAAACGGCTGAATGTATTGATCTCGGTTCTTGTCGGGTTGATGCTTCAGGAAGTTGTTCTTTTACCGCCACTCTCCCTCCCTGTTCGATTGGTCAACTTGATTGTTTAAACAAAAAGTACGAACCTGATAGCCCCGGTACTATCATTTTTGGCACAAAAGTTTCCAATTGCACCGGCCCCTGCTTCGAGGAGCCTACCCCTACTCCTACTTTCACTCCCACCCCGACCAATACTCTCACTCCTTCACCTACTCCTACCGGCACCCTCTCTCCCACTCCTACCAATACCCCCACTTCCACCCCGACTAATACTCCTACCAATACCCCCACTCCCACTCCGACTAATACTCTCACTCCTTCACCTACTCCTACCGGCACCCTCACCCCGACTAATACTCCTACCAACACCCCCACTTCCACCCCGACTAATACTCCTACCAACACCCCCACTTCCATTCCTGGTTGTTGGGGTACCTGTCAGTCAGGTGATAGTACCTGTACTAACGGCTTAACCTGTCAGCGCTATCAGGATCAGAATTATTGTCTTTCTGATTCTTGTCCACCGGCAGACCAAGATAGTCAATGTCGCTGTCCTGCTCCCACTTCTCCACCTCCCACCGCTGCCCCCACCAGAGAGGAATTACCAGAAGCTGGTTTTGAAATACCGACCCAACTGATCACTATTTCTGGAGCTATCCTCACTCTTCTTGGTCTTTTCCTCCTGCTATAATTCCCCAAAGGATTGTTTTAGTGAAAGATAACCCAAAAAACTTGAAAATAGCTGTGGTCGGAGCTGGTCTTACCGGTCTTGTTTCCGCCTATCAGCTTTCGTCTCAGGCCCAGGTTGATCTTTTTGAATCAACACCCAGCTTTGGCGGTTTTCTTCGGACTTTTCGTCCCTCTTCCTGGCCCTGGCCGCTGGAGATCTTTTACCATCATTTTTTCCGCTCCGACCGGGCTCTTCTTGCCCTTTTTCAAAATCTTAAAATTTCTTCCCGTCTCAAATTTTACCGGCCTAAAACCTCAAGTTTCTACAATTCCCGTTTTCACCAGCTTGATTCTCCTCTTTCTGTTTTGCGCTTTACTCCTCTTAGTTTTTTCTCACGTCTGCGCTTGGGAGCGGGGATTGCCCTAGTTAAACTCTTGCCCTACTTTTCCTTTTTCGACTCCATCTCGGCCATTAAAGCTTCAAACCTTATCTTTGGCTCTCAGGCAACCAAAATCATTTGGCAGCCTCTTCTAAAGGGCAAGTTTGCCAAAGATTTCTCACAGGTTTCCTTCTCCTGGCTCTGGGCTCGTCTTAAGTCTCGAACTGCTGTTCTTGGCTATCCTTCCGGCAGTTTCTCTCTTTTAACTAATTCACTTTTGAAAAACATTAAAAAACAAAAAGCCAATCTTTATCCATCTTCTCCAGTTGAAAAAATTATCTCTCAAGGACAGAAACATTTTCTCAAAGTTAAAGATAAAACCTTCGGTCCCTATGATGCCGTTTTACTTAGCACCCCCTACCCCAAATCTCTTGAGCTTCTTTCTCCTCAAATTTACCCCCCTCTAAAATATCTGGGTGCTCTTACCCTTATCCTGGAGCTTTCCCGTCCCGCCTTGCCGGACAATATTTATTGGTTAAACATTCACGACTCCTCTGCCCCCTTCTTGGTTGCCGTTGAGCAAAACAATCTTTTTTCCTCTTCAAATTCACCTCTCTCAAAAAACCGCCACCTGCTCTATTTAGGAGGCTATTACCCTGCCTCCCATCCCTATTACCGCCTTAACTCCTCTCAAATCCTTGAAAAATTTTGGCCATACTTACAAAAAATCTCTCCCCAACTGAAACGCACTGATATTTGCCAAACCCATCTTTTTACTGCTCCTTATGCCCAGCCTCTAACTGCCGTCAACCACCGCTCTCAAGTTCCCACTCCCCGTACCTCCCACCCTTTTATCTACTGGGCCAATATGTCCCACATTTTTCCCTGGGATCGTGGTCTTAATTACTCCGTTCTTCAAGCTCTAAAAACTGTTAAAATCATAAAAGAAGATTTAAAACTCCCATGAAACAAAAAAAACCTCGGAAAAGATCTCTCCCTGTCGCAATTTTAATCTCACTTCGGCCCAGCCAGTGGATCAAAAATCTTTCCGTCTTTGCCGCCATTATTTTTACTGGTGAACTTTTCCACCCCCTTCATTTTCAGCATAGTCTCTTGGCTTTCTTTATCTTCTGTCTTCTCTCTTCTTCTTCCTACCTTATCAATGACACCATTGATGCTCCTCTGGACCGCCTCCATCCGGTCAAAAAAAATCGCCCCATTGCCAAAGGTGAGCTACCCATATCCTTGGCTATTTTTCTTTCCTTGATCTTAGCTCTTTTTTCCTTAGCCTCGGCCTTTTCTCTGGGTTCTGGTTTTGTTTTCACCTGTTTGCTTTTTATTTTCACTCACTATGCCTATTCCTTCATCTTAAAAAAGAAAGCAATCTACGACATTCTTGGCATTGCTGCCTCCTTTATTATTCGCGCCCTGGCAGGGGAAGCTGCCACCGGTTTCCATATGCCGGTTTGGCTCCTTTTTTCCCTAATTTTCCTCGCTCTTTTTATTGCCACCGGTAAAAGAAGAAGTGAACTTGTTGGCCCCACCAAAGCCACTGCTCGCCCTGCTCTGCGCCGTTACCAAAAATCCCTTCTTAACTTCTATACTTCCATCTTCGCCGTCTCTACCATCATTGCCTACGCTCTTTTTACCTTTTCCAGCCAGCCTGTCTCTTTCCAGGGCTATTTCCGCTCCTTTATTATCCAAAACTTTCCTGATCTTATGAATCGCAAGCTAATGATGATTACCCTTGGCCCCGTTATCTTTGGCATCATGCGTTACGGCCAGATCATTTTCGAAACCACTGAGGGCGAACGTCCAGAAAGAATGATTGCCTCAGATATTCCTCTGGCCCTTTCCGTGTTTCTTTGGGGGGCCATGACGATTGCCTTCATCTATGTTTTCTAAAGCCTCCCCTCTCTCCCGTCCTGTTTTTCTCTCTCTTGCTCTTTTTATTCTTGCCTTTACTATTTTTACCCGCTTTGCTTATCTTGACTGGGGAGCCGGCTATTTTTTTCATCCGGACGAGTCAAACCTTGCCCGTAGCCTTTCCCAGCTCTCTTTTTCCAGTCTCCATCCTCACTTTTTTGCCTATGGCCAATTTCCTCTCTACTTTTCCTTCTTTTTCTCTCAACTTCTCTCTCTTCTTTTTGCTGGAGATTTCTTTGTCTCCCTCTCCTTTTCTCAAGCTGTTTTTGCCCTAAGGTTCCTCTCTGCCAGCTTTTCTTCTCTTAGCGTTCTTATTGCCTACAACCTGGCTCGCCGCTTCTTTTCTTCCTCTTTTTGGGGTCTTTTTTTTGCCTTTCTTTTAGCTTCAAGCCCCGGACTTATTCAAGCTGCTCATTTTGGTACTACCGAGTCTCTTCTTGTTTTTTCCTTCCTCTTTTCCCTTTATCTTTCCTTCCTCCTTCTCAAGCGCCCCACTTCCCTCCTTGTCCTTTTCTCCTCTCTTTCCTTTGGTCTTGCCCTGGGCTCTAAACTCACTGGTCTTTTTACCGCCCTCCCCCCGCTTTTATCTCTCCTTGTTCTTTTCTTTTCCCGCCGCCTAAGTTTTAAAAAACTTCTTTCCCTTCTCTTTTTCTTTTCCCTTTTTTCCCTCCTTTTCACTCTCCTTTTTACACCCCATTCTTTCCTTTCTTACTCCGAGTTTATCTCCAGTATGCGCTATGAAATATCTGTTGCCACCGCTGCTTTACCCGTTTTTTACACTCGCCAATTTCTCCAAAGCAAATCCCTTCTTTTCCCCTTCCAGAAAATTTTCCCCTATTCTCTTGGTCTGCCGGCTCTCCTTACTTCTTTTTTAGGTCTCTTGCTTATCGGCCGCCAACTTTCTCAAAAGAAAATTATTCACCGTTCCTTTATTCTTATCTTCCTTGCCTTCTCCTTCCTCTATTTTCTCTCTCAAAATCATCTTTTTACCCGCTGGATTAGATTTTACACCCCTCTTCTCCCTCTTCTCCTTTTCTTTTCTCTCTTTTTCTTTCGCGCCCTCTCTCGCTTTTCCCCAAGTCGTTTTCGCCTTCCCCTTTTTATCTTTTTCTCTCTTCCTATCTTTTTCTCCGCTCTCTCCTTTTTTCAAATTTATGCCTCTCCTGATTCCCGCCTTGTCGCCTCTGATTGGCTCAAAGAATCACTTCCCGAAGGCACCCGCCTTCTCTCTGAGGCTGGCAATGTTATTAATCTTCCCTTCCCACCCCATAGCCTTGAAGTTGACAACTTTGACTTTTACAGCCTTGATCAAGACCCTGTTCTTGCCCAAGACCTCGCTCTCCTTCTTTTTGAAGCCGATTACCTTCTTGTTCCTTCCCGCCGCATGTTTATGAACCAAACAGGCCCTGATTTTCCTTTTTCTACGGCCTACTATGACGCCCTTTTTTCAGGTCGCCTTGGTTTTACCCCCCTGGCTCGTTTTCAAAGCTTTCCTCGCTTGAAAATAGCCGGAAAAGTCCTTTGGGAAACGCCCGACGAAGAAGCAGAGGAAACCTGGACCGTCTTTGACCACCCCGTCGTTCGTCTTTTTCAAAAAACCCAATATCAACCACTGGAATTTTATGAGAATATTCTCTTTTTCTCTCAAAACTTATGAAATTCAAACCTCTCTTCCTTATTCTTTTTTTAGCTCTTTTCTTTCGTCTTTTTGGCCTAAATTGGGACCAGGGTCAACACCTTCATCCCGACGAGCGTTTCCTTACCATGGTCGCCAATGACATTTCTCTCCCCCTTTCAGTAGGGGATTATCTCAACACCGCTACCTCTCCCCTTAATCCCTACAATTACCCACAGTACCAATTTTTCGTTTATGGCACCTTCCCTCTTTTTCTTACTAAAACCCTTGCCGTTCTTTTAGGAATGGACAGTTATTCTGCCCTCACCCTTCTGGGCCGTGCCCTCTCTGCCCTTTTTGATTTTGGTACCGTCATTTTGCTATATCACTTAGCCAAACTTCTCTTTCCCCAAGCCAAGAAACTATCCTTTCTTGCCCCCCTTCTTTACACCTTTTTTGTTCTTCCTATCCAGCACTCCCATTTTTTTGTCGTTGACACCTTTCTTACCTTTTTCCTCACTGCCACCTTCTTTTCTCTCTCTTCCTGGTTTTTAAAAAAATACCCCTCCTCTCTCTTTCTCGCCTCCCTCTCCTTTGGCCTTGCCATGTCCTGCAAGGTTTCTGCCATCTATTTTGCCCCCACCATTGCCCTTTTCTTCTTGTTTTTTCTTTTTAAACACCATCCTTCTTTCAAAGCCATTCTTCTGGCCGTCTCCCTCTTCTCCTTCTTTTCTTTTTTTACCTTTCGCCTTTTCCAGCCCTACGCTTTCACTACTCTTTTTACTCCCAACCCTAAATTTTTAGAAAATCTCCAAACTCTTCAATCCTTTAACAATCCTAACACTTGGTTTCCTCCAGGCGTCCAGTGGCTAAACCGTATTCCTCTTCTTTTTCCCCTTAAAAACCTGATTCTCTGGGGCTTGGGTCTTCCTCTCTCTCTTCTTCTTTTCTCCTCTTTTTTCCATCTTATCAAAAATAAAAAATATTATTCCCCTCTTCTCTTTTTATCTTTTTTCTTTCCCCTCTCGCTTTTCTTGATTCAGGGTCTGCAACCGGTTACCACTATGCGCTATTTTCTCCCCCTCTACCCTTTCCTTGCCCTTCTCTCTGCTCCTGCGCTTTTCACTCTTATCCGCCTCAAAAATCTCCCTCTTCGCCTGGGACTATTTTTCGCTCTTTTCCTTTATTCTTTGGCTTTTTTTACTCTTTATCTTCGCCCTCACTCCCGCGTCACTGCCTCTTTTTGGATCTATCAAAATATCCCCCCTGCCTCCTCTTTAGCCAACGAACACTGGGACGATCCTTTACCTCTTCATTTACCTGGCCACAATGCCGCTCTCTATCAGGGCCCTGCTCTGGAATTGTATGGACCTGATAACCCCCAAAAATGGCAAATTATTTGGTCCCAGTTAGGCTCTCTTGACTACCTCTTTCTAAGCTCCAATCGTCTTTGGGCCTCCATTCCCCGTGTCCCCGATCGCTACCCCCTTACCAGCCGCTATTACCAGGATCTTTTTGATGAAAAACTCGCTTTTAAAAAAATTGTGGAAATAAACTCCTATCCCGGTTTCCCTTTGCCTTTTTTACGCCACTGTTTCTATTTTGGCCCTACCAACTACCCCTACCAAGAGAAGAAAAACAGCTGGTTTGCCAAACAAATCTGTTCTTCTCCTGGAATTTACTTTCGTGATGATACCGCCGAGGAAGCTTTTACCGTCTATGATCATCCCCAAGTTTTAGTTTTCCAAAAAAAATAATAGCTTGACCAATCCCAACCCACCCTTTCTCCATCCTTTTCCTACAAGACTAAATTCTAGTATTTTCTTTCAATTATGAAATTAAGAAGCAGGAGCAATTTTGCCCTTGCCTTTCTCTCTTTTAAAAACTTGAGCTCATTCTCAAAAATTTTCATTGCCTCTTTTTTCTGCTCAAGCGCAATTTTTTTCGCATATTGAATACTGCCATACTCCTTAATTTTTTGGGCTATCCAATTTATCTCCTTCTCACTTTTCCTCTCTCTTTTTTTAGCAAATATTTTTTTAATCTTCTCTCTTTCCCCCTTTTTCGCTTTCCGATATAAATGCCCCGTAATTATTGTTCTTTTCCCCTCATAAAGATCATTGTACTGTTGTTTCTTAAGGCCGCAAAAATCACTGGTAAGATCCAATATATCATCCGTTATTTGAAATGATCTGCCTACCAAAAGCCCAAAATCCGCTATCTTATCAAGCTCTTTCTTAGAAGCTCCAGCAACAATTGCCCCCAATCTCATTGGTCCGGCAATTGTGTAGTAGGAGGTTTTACCGTCAGCAATATAAAACCAGTCTTCGTCGCTAAAATCTAATATGTTTTTTTTGGTCCACAACAGTTCCGCTGTTTGCCCTACAGTTGTGCGAAATAATATTCTTAAAAACTCTTCCCTTACTTCGCGGGCAATTTTAACCGGCAACAGCTTTTCAATATCAGCAATCGCCTTCCACATAATCACATGAAGCGTATCCCCGGCGTTTGTAGCCAATTCAAACCCATGAAGCTTATTTAGAGTCGGCTTTCCTCTTCTGGAACAGGAATTATCCTCCAGGTCATCGTGAATGAGAAGCCACTCCTCGGAAAGCTGCATTGCCACCGCCGTCTTTAGCGCCTTTTGGTACTCACAGCCCAAGGCCTCTGTAACCAGCAAAAGCAGAGTTGGCCTCAAGTACTTACCCTTTCTTGTTGGATAATCTCTCACCATTTCCCAATGAAATTTACTTGAATCCGAAAATTTTAAAGGGAGAGAAAACTGCCGAGGAAAGCGTGGTTCTTTAAGATATTTACTCAGCTCTTTCCAGACAATCTTTCTATATTCTGCTAAAATTGCCACAGCCTCACCAGATGATTCTTCCATCCAGAAATTATACAATAACATTTTCTAAAAGAAGCATTTCCAACCAGCCCAATTAACTCATCTTATTTCTACCAATTATTTCTACCAAGCAAAAAAGAATATCAAACAAGAAAAGTCTCTTGCCAAAATTAAGGCTATAATCAAGAAAAGAATCAAGCCAGTCCCAGAACCTATGAATCAAAAAAATAAAAATAAACTTACTCTCCCCAAGGGAACCAAGTTGCCAGACCATGTCGCTCTTATCCTTGACGGCAATCGCCGCTGGGCCAGGGTTAGAGGCCTAAAGCCCTGGGAAGGCCACCGGGCCGGCTACCAAGCGGTACTAAAGCTAGCCAAAGCCTCAAGGGATCTGGGAATACACACTTTCACTATTTGGGCCTTTTCTACTGAAAATTGGAGCAGGCCAAAAAAGGAAATCGATGAGATTATGAAACTTCTTGACGACGGACTTCGTGAAATTGGCAGAGAAATCCACAAAGAAAAAGTAAGACTTATCCATCTGGGAAGAAAAGACCGTTTTCCTTCTCGGGTTACCAAAACTATTGCCAAGCTTGAGGAATCTACTTCAATGTACCAAAACAATGTCCTTAATTTAGCGCTTGATTATGGAGGCAGAGACGAAATACTGCGAGCAGTAAAAAAGATTATTGACCAGGGTATTTCAGCCGATAAAATTGACGAAAATCTTTTTGCCTCGTTTTTAGATACCGGTAACCAACCCCATCCCTACCCCGACCTATTTATCAGAACCTCCGGAGAACAGCGCACCAGTGGTCTTTTGCCCTGGCAGATGACCTACAGCGAATACTACTTTGAACAATCACACTTGCCCGATTTTACCCCTGCCAAATTCAAACAAGCAATTTTAGACTATTCTCACCGAAGAAGAAGATTTGGCGCCAACGACACCGTCAAACATCTCACCTTTAAACCAGAATTAATGGCCAAGATAGAGCTTGCCTGGTGGCGTTTAGCCAATATTCCCGAAGGAGTTCGCTTCCTGGACTATGCGGCTGACCACTTGAAAGAACAGCTTGGTTTGTCAAAAAAATTAGCCAAAGAAGCCGCCCATTATTTATTGGAAGCACTAAGCGAAAGAAACAATGGAAAAAACTGGAAAAAAGCAAAAGCTAAAGTAGGGAAATTTTGCCGCCTTGTCAAAGACGAATTGGGCTTGGCTCTTGAGCCTAAAATAGTCGCCTTTTTCAGCATAAAACTAATGCAGGAAACAGAAAACAAGAAAAACAAGAAAAACCTGGAAAACACCGAGGAAGAAACGAGGGAACTTTTTGCCGACACCTACAATATTTCCAATTTTCAAGCAATTAAATTGGCCCAATTAAGAATCTTAGCTGACAGGGAAAGGGGTATGGCTGAGTTGGGTATGGGTGAAGAGCATTGGGCTCTGGCCGGCGACTATCTAGAAAAATTCTACTACGCCTTAAAAGACAAAATTGCCTAAAAACCAAAACTAAGTTTTGCTCTGACAAATCACGCTTCAAACCTTTGTGCTAAACTTAAAAATTATTAAGTTAAAAATCAATCCGATAAATTTCCCGTGACTATCTCTTCTGCTAAAACAGCTCCAGTCATCCTCAAAAAGAAATCAAAACCACTCTTGCCCATTACCCTGGCAGTTCTACCTCTTCTTCTTCTGGGAGTAATTTCTTTTCTGGTTTACCAGAATTTAAACCTTAAAAAGACCCAGACAAAAGAAACTTCAGTTCCCAGTCCCACTTCCATTCCCACTCCCAGTCCCAATCCCACTCTCTCTCCTCCATCAAGCTCTCCTTCTTTGCTTCCCACTGTTGACCCCAGCGCCGACTGGAAAACGCATAGCTCTTCAACCTATGAAATTAAGTACCCAACCGACTTTACCTTCCATTTGGCTGAAGCCAGTACCGCTATCTTGCAAAAGTGGGGGCCAACCCAGAAAGAGGGTACCGAGCTATACGATGGAATTTCCCTAAGCTTTGAGCCCAGGGAAATCTCAACCACTTTAGCTAATTTCACCAGCTCCTTGATTAAGGGAATAGAAGACCCGGGGATGGCGGAGATCACCGAAGGGCCCAAAAGTATTTCCCTCAACAATTACCAGGGCTTAACTTTTACAGAAGAAGGCTTAGGGACCTTCCAGCACATTATCTTAGAAAAAGGCTCAGGCTCAGCTTTTATCCACATCACCTTTTCAATTTCAGACCCGGGGAACCAAGGTTTTGAGCAAATAAAAAACCAGATACTCTCAACTTTTAAATTTACCAACCACTCCGATTAAAACGAAATAGTCTCAAGTTTCAGTATTCACCGCCAAAAAACAAACAGTCCACAAAAAATGCAGGGAGCCTTCTGGCCCATCCCTGCATTTTCTATTCTCTGACTACTATTGCACTATCCCTGCTTCCCTAACTGTGATTACAGAAGAATCCGAATATTCAGTACCTATAGTCACTCTTACAAAATAAGAGTCGTCAACAGCATATAGGTCAATATCTGGGACAAACTTAATAACCAGATCTCCCCTGGAGTCTGCACTCATTGTAAAGTTCCCTTCCTCTATTGGCTCAAATAGCGCCCCAGGTACCTCATCGCCGTTCTCCAAAACCTGAACCTCTAGAACCTCCAATGTAACGCTCTCTAATGCAGAAAGGGGATAAGCGACATGGATGGTAATTTCCTCAACTGCGCTTGTACCTTTCACCCATACACCAGGAGATACCAACATGGCAGTCTGTGCCGCTGTGCCTTTTGCAAAAGTGAAACCTAAAATACCAGCCAAAACAAAAAGCAACGTTATAATTTTTTTCATATTCATCACCTCCTTCAATTTATCAGTATATATTAAAAATTAAGTGCTGTAGACGGCCAATGAATTTATCTTTCTTGACCGGTACCCTTTAACTTTGCTTCTCCAAGAGAAATAGCATAAGTCAAACAAAAAAGGGTAGGGTAGTATCTTCTATCAGCCAGGCCAAAATTCCAAAGAAAAAGTCAAAGCCCAGGGCCAGATAAATGCTAAGTTTCCCTGACTTCCTCGACTAAATTATATTCGAGCTAGTCATATGCTAATATTCTACCAATACACAATGTTTGAAAAAAAATCCTTTCTCTCTTTTTTATTGTTTTTAGTAATATTTCTAAGCGTCCGCCAAATTTTCCGATCAAACTATCATTCGTTGACATATCAGTCAGAAATTGAACTTGTTGAAATGAGACAAAGAATGATTGATTACCCTCCCAGGTATTACCGCTTGGCCCATATCATCGAAGAACGGCCTGAAAGCCGCATTTTTTTTAAACTGCAGAGCACATTTTTTAATGTTATTGATTTGAAGTCTCTTCCCTTTTTTATCACCCCGCTTGTTATTTTGGGTTTATTTAAAATTATTCAGGATAAACACCATGCTTTTCTTGCCATTACTTTATTGATTCCAATAGTATTTTCACTCTTTTTTGGGCCAGAAAATATTTCCAACAATTATAGTCTTTATCCTTTTATATTTTTATCTTCCATCTATGGCCTTGCTTCGCTTATTAAAAAATAAAATCTGGCTATTATTGGTCCTAACATTTGCCCTCTTTCTTTATCTTTACCGCCTTGATTCCATCCCCCCAGCGGTTTATGTTGATGAGGCAGTTGCCGCTTATGATGCCTACTCAATTTCCCAAACATTAAGAGACCATTATGGCCAACTATTACCACTAAACTTTAAATTTTTCGGCTCCTATACCCCCGGCCTATATGTCTATCTGCAAGCTATCATCATTCGCCTTCTTGGTCTAAACGAATTTTCATTGAGACTCTTATCCTCAGTTTCAATGTTAGCAGTTGCCCTGGCAATATATTATTTTTTCACCAAAGAGAATCTGCTAAAGTCAAAAAGCTCAAAACTTATTGGAGTATTTATATTTTTAATTAGCCCCTGGACAGTTTTTAATGCCCGCCTGGGATACGAAACTACTTTTGCCTTTGCCCTAATATCTTTTGGAATTCTACTATACAGAAAGCCATACCTATCCTTGCCCCTCCTCTCTCTTTCCACCTATGCCGCTCATACCCAGCGCTATCTGGCTCCACTTGTGATTGGTCTGATCTTTATTCTTTTCCACACCAAGCGCCGTTCCCAAAAAACCATTCTCTGGCCAATAGTTATTGCCTTGCTCATTCAGGTCCCCAATCTATGGATGCTGACCAAGCCTGCGTTTTGGGTAAAAAGTGATAGTCTTACCGCCTCATTTATTAGCCAATATCTGTCCTATTTTTCCCCGAATAATTTATTCAATAATCAGGACTATGATTTACAAAGATCAATTCCTAAGCTGGCTGTATTTTATTCATGGATGTTTATTCCCTGGATTACTGGTCTATATACTCTTTATACAAACCGAAAAAATAAAATATATCGTTACCTATTTGGTCTCATCCTACTTACTCCACTTCCC
>Ga0210057_1005017_pt1 | contig 17220 bp, 21 predicted proteins | sample CryGeyCG2114_010_2_FD_183968 | JGI IMG/M metagenome (GOLD analysis project Ga0210057, IMG submission 183968) | Groundwater microbial communities from aquifer - Crystal Geyser CG10_big_fil_rev_8/21/14_0.10 (SPAdes) (version 2) | ecosystem: Environmental > Aquatic > Deep subsurface > Groundwater ...
GTAGTATCAAAAGATTTATATAGTCTCATTAGGAAGTAAGGTTTCCCTTTAACTTTTTGTTAAAAAGGGTGTCTGTGCAATATGAAAACATTAAACAAACTACTCAATAAATTGGAAATTTCTAACTTAGCTGTGGCTGTTTCTTCTGTAGCATTGGTCGCTTTTGGTTATTTAATTACTTCTGACAATCCAAGAAATATTTTTAAGGAATCAACGAGTAAAACAAATTATTCAGAATTTTCACTTGGTTTTGGAGTAAAGAATTATCCGAAGATAAACCGCGAAGATTTAGAATCTGCTGTTTTTAATCTTAAATATGATTATTTAAATGAGCTTGCTAAAAAACTTGTTCCTAAGTATAATTCTATAATTACCGAGAGTTTTGTTGATAAAATTATAAACTTAGAATCTGGTGGAGACAGCCTTGCTGTTAGTCTAATTGGCGCAAAAGGTCTTGCGCAATTCATGCCTTTGGCTTGGGAAGAGGTTCAGAAAACTGACGAAGCAGTTAAATATCTTGATTATGATAGGTTTGTTTTTAAGCCAAATGCCAACAGATACTTTGCAGTGGATTATCTGAATATTATTGCAGGCGAATTAAAAAGAAAATGCCCGGACTGGAGCATTTTAACATTTAATGAAAAAAGAGAATTAATCGGCGCTGGTTATAATGGAGGAAAAGGCGCCTTAGAAAAATCAAAATATAACATCAACGAAATGCCTGAAGAAACTCAGAAGTATGTTTCAAGATTAGCTTCAAAAAATTCTAATTTTTAAACAAAAACTTTTCAATTTCTTTTTTTGCTTTTTCTCTTTTTTGCTGATGTTCTTTCAAGAAGATATTTATTCTTTCAATTGTATACTTTTTTAATTCACTTGTAAGCATTGCTCCTGACTTGTAATCGTTGTAAATTTTTTGAAGTTTTTTGTCGTCTGGTTCAAATAAGAATTTCAAGTATTGGAAAGAAACATCAATGTCGGGATTTCCGCCTTTTTTTCTGTGCTCTTCAATTGTTGCCTGTCCCCCTGAAAAAGCATATTTGTTTATTTTTTTCTCAACTTCTTTTGGTGAGTCTGTTGTGAATATTGCACTACTTGGTTCGCTACTTGACATTTTTCCCTCAGAGCCAATTAAAGGAGGGAGAAAAATTCCTTGTATACTTGCTGGTTTGTAATATCCTAATTTTGGGAGAATGTCCCTCGTGAGCCTGAAGTGCGGGTCCTGGTCTACTGAATGCGGAATTAAACACGGAATGTTTTTTTTCTTTAACACTGACGGAAGAAAAGCAGGAACAGCTTGCATTGAAGTGTAAAAAATACTGCCAATATTTGCGCTTTCTGTAAATCCAAATGAAGATTTTACCATAGAGAAAGTAATTTTCTTTGCTATCTTTACTGCTTCTGGATAAAGTAAACTTGCATGTTTTGTATCCACAAGAAAATGTGTTTTTTTTGAATCAAATCCTAATGCAATAACCTCCTGCATATTTTCATAAAGATATTTCTGTGTGTCTTCTAATTCTAAATTTTTTTTAAACAAGAATTTTTCTTCATCTGGAAATTGAAACCACAATTCGACATCGAACTTATCCTGAAGCCATTTAGTAAAAATCCATGGCTGTAAATGTCCCAAATGCACATGCCCTGACGGAGCTCTTCCTGTATAAAGAAAAAATTTGTTTCCTTTTTCATATTCATCCAAGAGCCAGTTCAAATCGCGGTGTGCAAAAAATATCCCCCTTCTCAACATCGGATGAATTTCTTTAGTGTGTTTTTTTATTCTTTCTAATAATTTTTCGTCTATCTTTGAAACTCCAAATTCCTTAATCAGCTTTTCATAATCAATCTTTCCAGAAACATTCCAGGGTGTGACTTCAAACTCTTTTTTCATATCTATTAAATGTTAAAATCGTTTATAAATATTTCATAAGAATATTTATAAATAAGTATTTGTTATTTTATTGATAAAAGAAGATGAAAAATATATTGTTTTCAGTTGGTTTTTTGGTTTTGTTTGTTTCGTTTGTATCTGCGAGTATAATCATAAACCAGCAACCAAAAGAGCTGTATAATCTCGGCGATGTTATGGGGCTTCCTGTGAAACTCGTTGCTGTTACAGATACAAGTTCATTTTTTCAGATGTATTTAATCTGCAACGGAATGCAGACAGAAATCTATAAAGAATATGTTGTTTTGACTGCTGGCGAGGAAAAAGAAATTTCTTCTTCTATTCCTTTAATAAAAAGTTTTATAGGAAATCCGACAGGCGTGTGCACTGTAAAATCTATTTTTGACAGCGAATATGTTCTTACAAACGAGTTTAAAATTTCAGATAAAATAAATATCAAATTAACACCAGGAAAAACAGAATTATCACCCGAAGAGCTTCTCATTATCGAGGGCGAAGCAAAAAAAGAGAATGGCGAGCTTGTTAATGGTTTTGCAGATTCAAGTTTGCTTATTAGAAATGTTTTGAATAATATAACTTTCTCAGACAGTGTCAGGAACGGATATTTTCATTTGGAGTTTGTATTGCCTAAAGGAACTCCTGCTGGACAGCACGCAGTCAATGTGAAGATTTACGAGAAGGATTCAGAAGGGGAAATTACCAACATAGGGTTTTTGGATTATCTTATTGTTGTGAGACAGGTTCCTACAAATCTCGAGACAATTTTTGAAAATCAAGATATAGAACCAGGAACGAAACTTCTTGTTAAAGCTGTTCTTCATGACCAGACAGGAGAGAAAATAGATTCAAATGCAACAATAACAATCAAAAACAGCGAGAATAAAATAATTGAGCAAGTTGAAATTGGAACAGACAAGGTTTTTGAATTTCCTATTTTATATAACGAGGTTCCTGCAGAATGGAGCGCAACATCTACTTCAAACGGGCTCGCAAACGAAGCAAAATTCAAAATACTTTCTAAAGAAGCAATAAAATCAGAATTGGTTAACAAAACACTTACAATAACAAATGTCGGGAATGTTATCTATTGCAATAAAAATGTTTTAGTCAAGATAGGTGATAGCCAGGTTAAAGTTGATGTTTGCTTGGATATTGGAGAAAGTCAGAAATATACTTTGTCTGCTCCTAATGGCGAGTATCAGGTAAATGTCCTGACAGATGAAGGAAGTGGTCTTACTGGCATGGCGACTCTTACAGGAAAAACAGTCGGCGTGAAAAAAGCTTCTGGTTCTTTTGTTAACTTTATAAAATTTCCTCTTGTCTGGATTTTTATAATGGCTGTTCTTGGTTTTGTTGTATTTATGATTTACAGGAAAGGTTACAAAAGAAGTTTTTTCGGCAAGACAATGGCGAGGGCAAAAAAAGCGACAGCGGTTTTGAAAGGTGACCCTTTAATTAACACGCGAAACCGAGCAGAACTTTCTATGTCTATTAAAGGTGACAAACAAAACGCGAGTGTCATCAGCCTTAATATAAAAAACTTCGACGAGGTTTTAAGAAGTGCGAAAGGCGGAAAAGCTTCTGGCGACGGCGGTGTTGACGGAACTATGAAAAAACTTTCTGAAATTGCAGAAAGTAGCAATGCTTTGATTTATGAAAATCAGGAGAATATCTTTTTTATATTGGCTCCTGCAAAAACAAGAACTTTCAAGAATGAAAAAATTGCTTTAAATATTGCTGATACAATCAGGTCGGTTTTAACAGGGCATAATAAATTATTTAAGCCGAAAATTGAATTTGGAATTTCTTTGAATTCAGGAGAGATAATTGCAAAACAAGAAGCAGGTTTCTTTAAATTTATGAGCATGGGAACTTTAATGACTTTTGCAAAGAAAATTTCTGTGATTTCCGGAGGAGAAATCGCTCTCAGCGAGGGTTTTAAGAACGAGCTTGGTGCATATGCAAGGACAGAAAAGAATATAAAGGACAAGATAGTTTTTTATGTATTAAGAGAGGTTAGAAGAGAAAAGGAGGAAAATAAAAAATTCATTGGTGAATTTTTAAAAAGAATTGAAAAATGAATAAGTCTGGGTTGTCAACTATTGTAATAACTTTATTATTAATTGTCTTAGCAATGGTTGCTATAGGAATAATTTGGGTGGTTGTGCAAAATGTTTTGGACCAAGGAACAGATGATGTTGATTTAGGAAAACTCACAACAAGCTTGTCTTTAGTAAAAGCCACTGTAATAAATTCTGATGCTCTTGATGTTGTTGTTAAAAGAAAGGCAGGAAAAGGAAGTTTATTAGGAATAAACTTTATTCTTGACAACGGTGAAAACACAGAGATTATAGAAAACCTCACTGTTCTTAATGAATTAGACCAAAGAACATTCAGACTTGATCCAGAAATGAATGCCGGGGATATTAAATCTGTTTCAATTGCTCCTATTTTTGGAACAGGAGAAGGAGATAAATCAGTTGGAAATGTTTTGGATGAGTATGAAATACCAATATGCGATCCTGTTTGTACTGGACAGGATATCTGTCAAGATGGACAATGTGTTTGTGTTCCCAAAACTTGTGCTGATTTAGGATATGAATGTGGAGCTTGGGATGATGGTTGTGGAGTGAGTATAAATTGCGGGTCCCTTAATGGAGCTTGTCCATCTGGTGAGATATGTTGCATCTCCGGAGACCCCAATCCTCTTTGCACAAATTTCACAATTGGACAATGCTATAATCCTGGACAATAGTTGCGGGGGTTATTGTAGAACATGTAGAAGTCCTACTTCCTTATCGTAATACCCCATATTTTGTTAAGCAATATGAACAGGGATGATAAATAAATTTATTTAATTGTTCAACTTCAACCAAGAACTAATAATTGCTCTTTTTATTTCAGGATGTTTTTTTTCTAATTCATTTATGAAATTTGTAAGAGCATCTGTTTTTTTCTTTTTTTCTTTAAAATTTAATTTTTTTAATTTTGCATATAATAAAACTTCTTTGTCAAGAAATAAATAAAGCGGTTTAATCACATTCCTAACCATAGGAGAATGTTGTTTTAATTTAGAAGATTTGTCTTGGATTAAAATGTGAGCAATTTCATTTGCTTCTGAATCTGTTGTTGAAGGAATGGCTATTTTTATTTTATTTTGTTTGATGAATCTTTCCCACCCAACTCGCGAACCACTTACACTATCCCGCCCACCCTCCCATAATTTGTGCTCGCTGTCGCTCACAGATTTATTTAAATGATTAATAGGAAAATTTTTGGTCGAATGAATTTTGTTAATAGAAGGATTTTTAGTCAACTTATTTTTATTAACTTGCGAAAATAAATTGGCTGACAATTTTAAAATATTAACTTCGCCTTTTTCAGAATACATTTTCAAAACATTTTCTAATACAACGCTCTTATAATCACTTTTGTTTTCATAAGCAATCACATCTCCTCGCTTAATCATTTTGAACTTGCGTATTGTATAAAGGACTTTCTTGTGAAACCAATTAACAAAACACCGAGAGCAAAGCTTTCTTTTATTGGTAAATTCATACACTGGTTTTTTTTCACATAACTGGCACATTTTAGATATTTGATTTTTAAAGATTTCAACTATTTAGACTTCTTCTTCGAAACTGGGATTTTGGATTTAGATATTTCGCTTTTTACTATTTCTTTAACTTCTTCTTTAGATGTTGCGTCTTTTTTTGAAAAAAATTCTGAAATCTTAAATCCTATTTTAAAAAACTTTAGAATAATTCCTATTGCCAGGATAATCAAGCCAAGAATCATACTTGCTAAAAATATATTATAAGAATTGCTTACTAAAACTGAAATGAATTCAAAAAAAGGATTATTTGGCATAAATGAGAAAAGCCAGTTTAGTTTTATAAAAGGAAGAGAAGCGAGTGCGAGCAGAATACCGACGACAATTGGGAGATTTGTTTTTTCTTTAATTAAGAAAAACATTAAGATGATTAAAATTATTAATGCAAGGAGCGTGAAATAAAATTTTTCACTCCAGTAATCTTTTGCTTTTTCAGAAACCAGAAAGAAAGGAGGTTCATTTTCCTTGAAGCAGTTCCAGAAATCGCATTCGTATTTTTCGTAATAAGCATCTTTTATTATGCTTTTAATTCCGTAATCAACAACTGCATTATTACCTTGTACAACAACATCGCACGGAATTACAAACACGCGACCATCCTGACTGAAAACATATTCCGAATTATTCTGGCAGTAAGTAGTCATTGTCGGCATTTTGTTATTTACATCTTCTGTTAAATTGAATTCATCTGCAAGTTTCTCGACGACAGATGCAACTTCAGGCTCAACATTTTCATAAGTAAGCGAAGTTTTCAGAGTCAGAAAAAGATTTCCAGCTAAGAGAAATATAAAAAGCAAAACACTTGCAACTGCAAAAAGACCGCTCCTCGCAACACCCATTTTTAATAAAAGAAAAAGATATTTATAAATCTAAGGACTTATGAAAATAATTTTTTATATGATCTCTCCTATTTTTTCTCTTATTTCTCTAAGGGTTTTTTGGTACATTTTTATTTCTTGTAAAAGTCTATCGACAATCATTGTTTCGTCGCGTTTAAAACTAATGCATTTATACGTGTGCCCGTGATACTCATCGCATGAATATTCTGCAGAATCTTTATTATTGACTCCGAAAAGTTTTGCAATTTCTTCTAAGCATTCTTGACTCAAAGAAAGTTGGTTTAATTCTTTTCTTAATGAGTTATAATCATCAACCCCGTTTTCAATAGGTAATCTTGGTTTGTTCATCAATAAAATTAAGAATTAAGATTTAAAAGTATTTATATGCTGATTCACATTTTCTCTAAAACTTTTATTCTTTCTTCTATTGGAGGGTGTGTGCTTCCAATATTCTTAAATGGATTTGCAAAGAAAAGAGGAGCAATTGCTTTGCTGACTTTTTTCTCTGGAACTGCGTTTTCTTTTTGGATTTTTTTTAAAGCTTTGATTAATCCCGGAGGGTATCTTGTAAATTGAACAGACGAAGCATCTGCAACATATTCCCGTTTTCTTGAAATTGCCATCTGGACAAGATAAACAACAATTGGCGCGAGAATTGCAAGAGCGATTCCTATTAAAATAAAAATTGCGTTTCCTTTGCTGTTGTCGTCGGAGCTTTTAAACCACAAACTTCTTAAAAATATTTCAGAAATAATTGCAACCATTCCGACCATTACTGCTGTAAGTGTCATGTATCTTATGTCGTAGTTTGAGATGTGGCCTAATTCGTGTGCAATTACTCCTTCTAATTCGCTTTTATCAAGTTTTTCCAATGCGCCTGTTGTGACACAAACCACTGCGTTTTTTGGATTTCTTCCAGATGCAAAAGCATTTATCTGCGGAGAATTCATTACATAAAGTTTTGGCATGGGCAATCCGCTTGCAAGGGTTAATCCCTCGACAGAATCGTAAAACTGCTTGTGTTTTTCTCTCGACGCTGGTTTAGCACCGACACTCGCTACTGCGATTTTGTCTGAATTATAATAACTAATAAGAATGTAACTTATTGAAAATATAATTGAGAATATCATAATAACAAAAAAATAACCTGGTGCAAATGCCATGGAAATTACATAGCCGAGAACGACAAAGATTACAAAAATAATTATCATTAAAAAAATTGATTTGTATTTGTTTTTTGAAATCTGGTCTCTGAAATCCATTCGAGCATATTTATCCATAAAGAAAATAAGAATATTATGTTTTTAAGGTTTAAGGAAAACAAACAATTATATCAAATTAAAAAATGAGAAACAGTTTGAAGTCTAGGATTACCTTTATTGTCAAAATAATTGGCAAAGTTATCCAGGACTCTTTTTGGTTGTCTTTTAAGAGAATATCTAAAGGACTTGTTGGAGCGAAAACCCTTTAAGATTTCAGGTTCAGTTGTTTCTAATAACCTTTCTGAAAAATCTTGAAGATTTGATTCTAAATTTCTTGGATCTCTGAAAGAGATATATCCATGAGGTTTTGATTCAGAACCTTCTTCACTTCTTAAAAAATCATCTATGACATCTTTAAAATAAGTAACAATTAATATTCCTAAATCTTTCTTTGGATTTTTTACCGATAAAGCGTATATGTTATTACCAGCATTCGTGTTGTCATTCATAAATGTATATGAAAAAAAGGAGTTTAAAAAGATTTGTGTTTTTTTATTCAAACTTGACTTTTACTGGTTTTCTTTCTGATTCTGCAATTTGCAGGTATTCTCTTTGTTTAAAGCTGTAAAGTCCTGCGAAGAAATTTCCAGGGAAAGTTTTTCTTTTGTTTTCGTAAGTCAAAATGCTATCGTTGTAATACTGTCTTGAATATGCGATTTTGTCCTCTGTTGTTGATAATTCCTGTTGAAGTTGCAAGAATGTTTCGCTTGCTTTTAATTGAGGGTAGTTTTCAGCAACTGCAAAAATTGATTTTAATGCATTTTGCATCATGTCGCCTGCTTTTACCTTAGAAGACATATCTTTTGCATTTAAAAAAGAAGTTCTTGCTTTGGTCACTTCTGTAAGGACGGTTTTCTCGTGTTTCATGTATCCTTTTACAGATTCAAGGAGATTAGGAATCAAGTCTGCTCTTCTTTTTAATTGAACATCAATCTGCGAGAGAGAATTATCAATTCTGTTTCCTAATACAGCAAACCTGTTGTAATAAACAAAAAATATTATTACAATCAACGCTGCGAGCCCGATTAATATCCATGTGAGTAACATGACTTGAAAAAGAAAAATACCTTTATAAATTTAGTGTTCGTATTTTAGTGGACTATTTTTTGTTGTGTAATCTGGTTCTTCTCCTAAAAAAAGACTTAGAAAATATTCAATAGGACTTTTAACTTCGCAACCTTCTAATTCTATTGTTTCTTCAAATTCTTCTTCAGTAAATAGTAAATCATCTAATTCCATTTATTTATAAAAAATCTTTTATTTATAAATTTAGTGATTTAAAATTAACTACCCTCACCTTGGTTTCCACCTGAAGAACCTGAACAAAACCCGCATCTACAGATCATATTTTGATTATCAAGACATAAATCAGTTCCTGGTTGATTTCCTGTGTCTGGAAGAGATATTGAAATTTTTCCCGCTTTTACTAAAGCAGATGTCTTTATTGTTCCATAGACTTCTAATCTTTCAGTTGGTGTTGAAGTTCCAATTCCAACATTGGTATTTGAATCTTGATATAATCCTTGATTGCCTGTAGCGCCTTTTACACTAAATGTTCCTAAAACATTTAGCATACTCTTGCGTTGATATGTTCCAATACTAACTTTTCCGTTTAACCCGGGAACGAAGATAATATCACTACCCATATCTCCGCTTGAACTAATTTTCCAACCAGAAGAATAATCAAGTTTTAATTGGCGAGCTGGGCTTTCTCCAAATATCTCCCAAGTTTGTAAATTATTTGATTGATTAGCTTTTATGTGCAATCTTGCAGTTGGTGTCGAAGTTCCTATCCCAACATTTCCTGAATTGTAATAAATATTATTTGAAATCTGATTCCAATATGAACTGCTTGATGTTCCAACAGACACACCGTTTATTGTAATTGCATCTGCATCAAAACTTCCAGCAACTTCTAAATCATAACTAGGGTTTGAAGTTCTTATTCCGACTTTTCCGTCGCTGTAATAAATTTTGTTTCCTGTACCATTTCTCCAATATTGTCCTGTTGAGATGTGTAAAGGTGTTCCGTTTATTGTTATTGAGTTTGCGTCGAGGCTTCCGTCAACTTCTAATGTATAATTCGGGGTTGAAGTTCCGATTCCTACTTTCCCGCCTGTGTAATAAATATCTCCTGTTCCTCCTGGGCTATATCCAATAAAATTTTCAAAAAATCCTAATACTCCTCCACCTCCTCCGCCGTTATTTCCGCCACCATTTCCTCCTCCGCCATTTCCATTGCCACCATTATCTGCATTTCCTCTGTTAATAACACCGACGGTTATGGTTATTGCTGTTACTATGGCTAAAACCCCAACCACAACTACAAGAACATAAAGAAAAATTTTTTTATTGTGCTGTTCCATATAAACCTCTTTTATATTTTAACTAAAGAAAGTTGATTTATATACTTTTCTAAAACAAGTTAAATTTATAAATTCATTTTATTAAATTATGCTATGGTGATAAAAATTAACAAGGAAACATGCATTGGATGCGGTTTGTGTGCTTCTATTTGCGGAGATGTCTTTGAAATGACCGACGACAACAAGGCCAAAGTAAAAAGCCAGAAAAAAATACCGTGTGTGAAAGAAGCAATTGAATCCTGTCCTGTTACTGCGATAAGTGGATGAATTAATTTAATAAAATCTGTATCGCTGTTCAATTCCCGCCCACCCCCCAATTCGCCTAGCACTAATGTGCTAGGAGATAGTTAATGTAAAAAAGTTAGGGTATAATTTCTCTTGTTACATTTAAAAATTGACAGGTATCTATTATACTGGACAAAAACTTTATTAACTTCTTCAGCGTTAATTTTTTATGATTGAAAAAAGGGGAGAGAAGTCAAAGATAGATTTTGTAAAATGGTTTTCTGAATTAGACAAGGATTCAAAAGCCGTTGCTGGAGGAAAAGGCGCGAACCTTGCTGAGATTTACAATCTTAAAATTCATGTGCCTCCTGGATTTGTCGTTACTGCTCAAGCTTATGATTATTTTATTGAGAAATCAGGGTTGAAAGAGAAAATAAACTTGTTGCTTGAGAAAATAGAATATGAAAATACAAAAGAGCTTGAAGAGATAACTAGCAAGGTACGAGAAATGATTCTCAAGGCTGGATTTCCAAAAGAATTGCAAGATGATATTTTTGAAGCATATGGGAATCTGGACAGCAGTGAAGTTTCTAAAAATAAAAGTAATGTAGAGGATTTTTTAGATGAAACACCTGAGCCGGTTTTCGTCGCTGTTCGTTCGAGCGCGACAACAGAGGATCTTTCAGATGCGAGTTTTGCAGGACAGCAGGAATCCTTTGTAAATGTCAAAGGGAATCAGGAACTTTTAGAAAACATAAAAAAATGTTTTGCGTCTTTGTTCACTTCAAGGGCTGTTTATTACAGAAATAAAAAGGGTTTCACTAACGACAAAGCGCATCTTGCAGTTGTTGTGCAGAAGATGGTTGATTCAGACAGGTCAGGAGTTGTTTTTTCAACAGACCCGTCATTTAAAGACGAGCATATCATTGTCGAGGCTGTTTTTGGTTTGGGAGAAGGAATTGTTTCTGGAGTTATTACGCCTGATAAATATGTTGTTTCGAGGGAGCTGGAAATTTTGGATAAAAAAATTTCAGATAAAAAAATTGCAATGATAAGAGGACCAGAGGGAGATAAAGAAACAATTAAGCTGAAAGAAGAGACAGCTAATCAGCAGGTTTTGAAAACGCATGAGATTCAAAAGATTGCAGAGCTCGCAATCAAGATTGAAGAGCATTATCAAATGCCTCAGGACATAGAATTTGCAATTGAGAATGGGGAAATTTATATTGTGCAGACAAGGCCTATCACGACTTTGGAAAAAAGAATCTCAAGTGATGACACCAAGGAATTGAAAGGCGAGATTATTCTTACTGGAATTGCTGCTTCGCCTGGAATTGCGTCGGGAAAAATAAAAATTGTCAAGACTCTGAAAGACCTGCAAAAAATAAATTCAGGAGATATTTTAGTTACTGAAATGACAAATCCTGACATGGTTGTTACAATGCAAAAAGCAGCTGCGATTGTTACAGACCAAGGGGGTTTGACTGCTCATGCCGCGATTGTATCGAGGGAAATGGGAATTCCCGCTGTTGTCGGAACTCAGGAGGCGACAGAGAAATTAAAAGAAGGGGAAATCATAACTGTGGATGGTTTTACAGGAAAAATCTACAAAGGAAAAACTTCAGAGACAATGCAGAAAGAAGTTGCCCCTGTGAATTCCAAAACCAAGACAAAAATAAAAGTAATTGTTGACTTGCCGAGTTTTGCTGTCAGGGCATCTAAATCACAAATAAGACAGATTGGTTTGACAAGGATTGAAGGAATTATCGCAGAGTCAGGAATGCATCCTGCTTATTTTTTAAAAGAAAATAAAATCAAGGAATATGAAGAGATTGTTTTCAGGGGAGTTTCAGAGATTGCAAAACATTTTGATGAAATGTGGGTGAGAACTTCTGACATTCGTAGCGACGAGTTTCAGCATTTACGAGGAGCACCTCAGGAAAAAGAAGCAAATCCTATGCTTGGATTGCACGGAATAAGATACGGACTTAAACATCTAGAAATTCTTAAAGCAGAAATCAAAGCATTAAAAAAAGTTTCTGAAAACAACAAGAAAATTGGGATTTTGATTCCACAGGTAATCTCAGTCGACGAATTGAAAAAAGTGAAGGAACTGACAAGAGAAATAAATTTTAAAGACGCGAAAATCGGCGTGATGATTGAAACTCCAGCAGCTGTTCAATTGATTAGAGAATTTTGCGAAGAAGGAATTGATTTTATTTCTTTTGGAACAAATGATTTGACGCAGTTTATTTTGGCTGTTGACAGAGGCAATGAGCAGGTCCAGCATCTTTACGACGAAATGCATCCAGCTATTTTGCATCAGCTTGAATATGTAATCAGGGTTTGCAAAAGAAAAAATGTTGAGACAAGCATATGCGGACAGGCAGGAAGCAAGAAAGAGCTCGTCAAGTTTTTAGTTGAAAGAGGAATTGACAGCATAAGTGTCAATGCAGATATGGCAAAAGAAATCTCTGATTATGTTGCTGAAATTGAAAGTAAATTATTGGAATATACTGATAAAGAACCAAGAAAATATAATTCTAAAAAAAAGAGCGAGGATGACTTTTTAGAACCGCAGGAAGTTTACGACGGGGAATTTCCAAAAATAAGCGGTGCTGAGAATTCTCAAGACGAGACAGCGAATGAAAATTCCGGGGAAAAAGAATTAAACGAAGATGAGAAATTTCCAAATGAAGAGCGTTACGAGGTTTTGAATATTTTCTAAAACCCAATAATTTTTAAACACGAATAACTTTAATAGATTATGAAAAAGAAGAGGGTTTTGCATCATAAAAAAGTCGTTCATTTAAAGCCAAGAAACGAAGTTCACAGGTCGCATATTGATGGAAGTGTTGAAAAAGCTCTTGTTGAAAATTTTGTTTCTCTGCAAAAAGTTATGACACATTTGTCTGCGAATTTTGATAATCTTGCGAATCAAATTTCAAAACTCTTGAATCTTTTTGAAATTTCTGCAAAGGTCCTCGCTGAAAAAGATTCTTCGTTTGGAAAAGAGAGCAAGGACAGCAAAAAAATTGTAGAGAAATTAGACAACCTTCTTGAGCAGAATAAATTAATTGCAAGAGGCCTGACTCTTGTTCATGAAAAATTTCCAAACCAAGGCTCTCCTCAAAATTTTGAGAATTTTGGAACGCAAGTTCCTACACCGAGAAGACAAACAGGTGAATCTGAAGACGAGGGCTATCAAAGTTCAATTTCTTCAAGGGAAATAATGAAGCCATCTTTTGATGTAGATGACAATCGAGATATGTAAAATGTCTGAAGAAAAGTTTTTAATTTATCCTGATGCACAGAATAATTTTTCAAAGGAATTTAGAGCAATGTTTCTTTTGAAATTTACAAGAGAATTAATCAAACATTCCGGAACAGGCGATATTCTTGAACTGAAAAATATTTTAGAACAAGAGAAAAAAGAAGCGCCAAAGAGCAGTGAGAAAATAAAAAAAATAGAACAAGAAATTGAAAAAGATTTTCCAATAAGTTTGGAAGACATTTCTAAAAAACCTATTTTTCAAACACAGAGAATTCCAGTTGTTGTAAAGAGAACAGCACAGCAACGGGTTTTGAGAATTCCAGAACCGAGACTTCCTTTAAGGTTTCAGTATCTCAGGCCTACGCCGACGAATATTCAGATTGATTTGGGAAAAATTAATGCTTTGGTAATGGACCCTTCTGTAAGGAATATAGAATGCAACGGACCAGATGAAAACATATCTGTTAGTGGGGCAATGGGAGAGAAAAAAACAGGAATTATTTTGAGCAAAGAAGATATTGATGAAATAATCAACAAATTCTCAACAACAGCGAAAATTCCTGTTCACTACGGTGTTTTAAGAATAGTTGTTGGAAGATTGATTTTGTCCGCAATAATATCAGATGTTGTCGGCTCTAAATTTATAATCAAAAAAATGATGTATTCGCAAGGCGGATTTGGAAACTTTTGAAAAGAAAAAATAGTTAAAATTTATCCCTGTGGATTAAACTCAGTTATATACATTGTCTGATTTTCTAATTGAATCTGTGTATATCCTTTTTGAGCAATATCATAAATTATCAGAACAACAGCGTCTTCAACGCCTTGATTGTATGCTTCTATTTGTTTTTCAGTTGTGTATTTGTTAAAAGCAGGTTTTACAACAATTAGATAAATAATAACAATAAGTAAAATTACAACGGCAATTGACAAAACCCACATTGCGAAATTAGTCCTGTCTCTTTTCATACTCATCTTATTCTTTAATTGTATTTAAACATTTCTTAGATGTTTAGTTATTTAGTAAGTTTATAACTTGGCTCAAATCTGGCTTTAAGAATTTTTAATAACTTTAAGTTGTGCTCGTTGCCTCGCAGATTTGCTAATAATTAATAATAAATCACGACGAAGGAGTGCAAATTTTAAGTTAAATAAAGGTTTACCTTATACTAAGTGAATATTTAAAAAATACAAACTTGTTAGGTTAATATGGAAAACACAATAACAAAAGAAAAATTAACTAAATATTTTGAATTAACTAGCAAAGCATTGAAAGAAGTGAAGAAATCAGTTGTAAAAGGCAAGGAGAATTATGCAAAAGAAATAATTGATATGGCTTCAAATTATTTTTCAGATGCGAAACATTTTGAGGGAAAAGGAAACATTGTCGACGCGTTCGCAGCGATAAATTATGCTCATGGCTGGATTGACTGCGGAGTTCGCCTTGGAATTTTTGATGTGAAAGATGATAAGTTGTTTACTATTAAATGAATTATTTTAAATTATAAATCTAATTTAAAAAATCTCGCTTTTCGAAAATTGAAAACATCGCAAAACTATCAATACAAAATTGCACTCCTATCGTCGTGTTATTAATAATTATTAAACTTACGAGCGAAGTGAGTAACAAATATTAAAAGATATAAATTTGATGCGTTAAATTATAAACCTGGTTGACAGATTAGATAAAGTTTATATAATTTGATTTTATATTATCCTTATGAAAGACAAGAAATTGTTTCACAATTCCCGGCTTGTCAATTTTAAAATGATGAAATCCAAAATTAACAAAAAAAGAATGATTGTCTTAAGTCTTGGCGGGAGCTTGATTATTCCTGATAACATCGATGGTAAATTTCTTAATGAGTTTAAAAAAACAATTCTAAAAAATACAAAGAAATACAAATTCATTGTTGTGTGCGGGGGTGGGAGTATTGCGAGAAAATATATTTTTGCTTTGAAAGATGAGAAGCTTCAGAGTTTGTCTGGAATTTCAGCTACGAGAATGAATGCAAGATTTATGAGTTATTTTTTTAATCTTGACCCAGAACATGGAATTCCTCACAAAATGGAAACCTTGGAAAAATATCTAAAAAAACAAGACGTGGTTTTTTGCGGAGCATTAGAATACAAACCGCATCAGACTTCGGATTCAACAGCCACAGAAATTGCAAGACATTTTAAGACGGATTTTATCAACTTGACAAATGTTTCTGGTTTGCATGATAAAAATCCAAAAGAGTTTAAGAATGCAAAATTTATTCGTGAAATTTCCTGGGAAGATTTTGACAAAATGGCTAATGCAAAAAAATTTAAACCAGGACAGCATTTTGTTTTAGACCAAACAGCGTCAAAGATAATTTGGAAAAATAAAATAACAACTTACATAATTGGAAAAGACATGAAGCAGTTTGATAATCTGCTGAATGGGAGAAATTTTAGAGGGAGTGTTATTAGCGGGTAAAAGGTTTATTCTAATACTTTCATATATTCTCCTAATAAATTTGGATTTGCATGAATTAAATTACTAAGAACAATATAAACATCTATTTCTTTTAGGGCTTTGATTTGATCCAAACTTGAAATTCCTCCCCCACAGATTATTCTTGCGTGCGGATATTTTTCTTTTATTATTTTTATTAAATCTAATCTCTTTGTTATTGAGGAATCCTTATTTCTTGAGCCGCCTTCTAAATAAATTTCTGGGTGAACAAGTTTGTGTTCAAATTCATTTAAAACCTCTTTGTCATTATAAATTTTTTTAACATCTAAAATTTTTGCAGTTGTGCAAGTCGGGTGGAGCAGGACGTAATTCATCATATTATATTTGCCAGGGAAATTTACTTCAGCATATTTTGATACTTCTTCAAACAATTTGCTGATTTTTGTATTTGAGTAAAATAAGGGGTCTGGAATATGAATGTGTTTTGCAATTTCGTGACTTTTTTTGATTTGATCTAAACTGCCGGGATATAAATCTGTTTGAACTTTTAATTTATCGAAGACTTTTTTAACATCTTCTCCTGAGGAGGTAGAGCAACCAACCCAAACATTTTTTGGTCTTAATCTATTTATTTCTTCAATTAGATTTTCTAAATTCTTATCATTTGGATCAATCAGTGTAATCAAATTATTCATCAAATAAAAAAAATTACCTGGATTTTATATCTTTGCATAAAATAAAATTATAAAAACTCTCCTTTCTTTTTCTTTTTATGGAAAATCAAATTTTTATACGCGAAAGTTCATTTGAATCAGCCCGCAAAAAAATCCACGAAAACAAAGGTAAACAAATTATTTTTTCAAGCAATGACGACGAGCTTAACAGAAAGATTTTAGAAAAAGAAGACATTAATGTTCTTTTGTTAAATCAGGCATCAAGAAAAGATTTTCAAAAGCAGAGAAATTCTGGATTTAATCAGGTTCTTGCAAAACTTGCAAAGAAGAAAAATATTGTTATTGGAATAAATCTTGATGAATTAATAAATGCAGGAAACAAAAAAATAAAATCAGAAATCTTAGCAAGAATCAAACAGAATATAATGTTGTGTAATAAAAATAAACTCAAAATGATTTTTATTGGGCAAAAAAGAAATATTTACGATTTAAAATCACTTGGATTAGTTCTTGGAATGCCGACGTGGATGACAAAATTATTAGTTTAAAGAAAAACCATTGAGGTCATAAGGTGTTTTCAGTTCGCTTTTTAAACCTTTGAGATAATTAACTAAC